>Ga0247812_10000048_pt1 | contig 198219 bp, 209 predicted proteins | sample UWRJL149409B1_FD_178011 | JGI IMG/M metagenome (GOLD analysis project Ga0247812, IMG submission 178011) | Plant litter microbial communities from Arlington Agricultural Research Station in Wisconsin, United States - UWRJ-L149-409B-1 | ecosystem: Environmental > Terrestrial > Plant litter >... | reverse complement strand
TGGCAAGCAGCACTTCACGGGATTCGAGGTCGGCGAGCTTCGCAACGTCGGCCGCGGTGAGCGAGTTACCGTCGAGGTAACCGCTCTTCACGACGAGCAGCGGGTTTGCCTTGGCAAAGTCGCGCAGGACCTTTGCAACGGCGACAGTGTCTCCGTGTACAAATGCGATCGCCGACGGGCCGGTCAATTCGTCGTCAAACGAAGTGATACCTGCCGCGTTGGCGGAGATCTTGGTCAGCGTGTTCTTCACCACGGCGTACGTTGCGTCTGCACTGAGTGACTTGCGCAGCGACTTGAGCTGGGCAACAGTGAGACCGCGGTACTCGGTGAGCAGAACGGCGTTGGAGTTACGGAATTTTTCCGTAAGCTCGGCAACCGATGCTTCCTTGTTCGCCATGGCTCTCCTTAATTGATGATTGTCATTAGCCAAGGAGTCGCGGGTTAAAAATAAAGAAGCCCCGCGCAGTTGCGCGGAGCTTGGAACCCTTGCGGGTGAAACTTCGAACACCTGCGCTGGATTTATGGAATCGCACCCGTGAGGGCGCGAGACAACCTGCGGTCTTTGGCTTCGTACACAGTAGCACAGCCGCCGAGGTCAGTCCTTCCACGAGTGCTGCGGCTCGTAGCCCAACACCCGCCGGGCCTTCTCGATCGAGAGCAGCGACTCGGTGCCGGCGACGGCGCGGGTCAGTCCGACGCCCGGGAACCCGGCGGCGGCGAGCTCGGCGCTCGGTGTGCGCATGACCGTGTCGGCGGCGGCGATGATGAACCGGTCGAAACCGGGGGCCGCGAGTTCGAGCGCCTTGAGCACCGCCTGCGCGCCGTCGCGGGCGTCGATGTACCCCCACGCGTTCCAGCGACGCAGGGACGGGTCGTTTTGGAACTGCTCGAACCCGGCGTAGTCGGCCTCGACCATCACGTTCGAGAACCGCAGCGCGGTGATGCTCAGCGCCGGATCCCAGCGCACCAGCTTCTGCGCGAGCTCTTCTTCGAGGTGCTTGGTCACCGCGTACATCGACTCGGGCCGCGACGGGAAGTCCTCGTCGAGCGGCAGGTAGGGCGGGTCGATCTCGAGCGGGATGCCGAGCAGCGTCTCGCTCGACGCGTAGACGATGGTCGAGATGCCGGCTCGACGCGCGGCCTGGAACACGTTGAAGGTCGCGTTCATGTTGTTGTGGAAGGTGGCGGAGTCGGCGTGGATGCCTCCGGCCGGGATCGCGGCGAGGTGCACGACCGCGTCGACACCGTCGTACTTGTCGTCCACTCCCGAGAACGCGTCGACGACCTGGCCGTAGTCGGTGAGGTCGATGCGCAGGAAGCCCGGGCCGCGCTCCCCCGCCGTGTCGAGATTGACGACGGAGTGTCCCGCCGTGGTGAGGCCGCTGACGACCGCCGTGCCGAGTTTGCCTGAACCGCCCGTGACGAGAATGCGCATAGCGTCAGTCTGGCACCTCGACCTGCTCAAGCAGCGGTAGGGGCGAGGGGTAGCGAGACCGTGAAAACCGTGCTTCCGGGTTCGCTCGTGACGGCGACCGTTCCGCCGTGTGCCTCGACGATCGCCGCGACGATGGCGAGCCCGAGCCCGGTGCTGCCGGCGACGCGCGACCGCGAGCTGTCGCCGCGGGCGAACCGCTCGAACACGGTGTCGCGCACGCGCTCGTCGATCCCGGGCCCGTTGTCGGTGACGGTCACGTCGGCGAAGGAGTCGCCGACGGCGACGGATGTCACGACCACCGTCGCCGCGGGGGTGTGCACCCGCGCGTTGGCGAGCAGGTTGGCCACCACCTGGTGCAGCCGGGCGGCGTCTCCGGCGACCAGCACCGGCCGCTCGGGGAGTTCCAGGGCCCACTCGTGGTCCGGCCCCGCCGCGTAGGCGTCGCTCACCGCGTCGGCGAGCAGCCGGCTCAGATCGACAGGCCGGCTCTCCAGGCTGCGTCCGTCGTCGAGCCGCGCGAGCAGCAGCAGGTCTTCGACGAGCGAGGTCATGCGGATCGATTCCGACTCCACCCGCGCGAGAGCGTGCACGACATCGGCCGGCAGTTCGTGACCGCCGCGGCGCGTGAGTTCGGAGTATCCACGGATCGAGGCGAGGGGCGTACGCAACTCGTGGCTGGCATCCGCCACGAAGGTGCGCACCTTCTTCTCGCTGGCCTCGCGCGCTGTCAGGGCGCTCGAAATGTGGCCGAGCATCCGGTTGATCGCCGCACCGACCTGCCCGACCTCGGTGCGCGGATCGGAGTCTTCGTCGGGCACCCGCACCGCGAGCGCGACCTCGCCTCGGTCGAGCGGCAGTTCGGAGACGCGCGACGCCGTGGCGACGACGCGTTCGAGCGGACGCAGCGCCACCCGCACGATCGCCGTGCCGGCCGCGCCTGCCGCGACGAGCCCGGCGAGGGTGACGAGCGCGACGACGACCAGCACCTGGTTCACCGTCGAATGCACCTCGGCGAGCGACATGCCGACGAGCACCTGCTCGCCGTTGCCCGCGTCGGTGAGCACAAAACGGTAGTCGCCGAGGTCTGCGCCGAGGTCGACGGTCGTCGGATCGCCCGCGACGGTCACGGTGGCGAGGGCAGCGTTCTGTTCGGCGGTGAGCGCGGAGGTCTCGAGCTGCGCGGAGGAGTCGTTCGACTCGAGCCGGTCGCCGAGCACGAGGGAGACCACGGTGCCGCCGATGTTCGATCCGACGACGGTTCCGGGCGGGAGACCGGCGAGGCCGCCACCCGAGGGCGGACCGCCCGGCACCGGGCCCTGCCCGAAGTTCTCGAACCGTGCGCTCGCCGCCGTCACGGTGTCGTCGAGTTTGCTCACGAGCGAGTCGTTGAGGGTGAGCACGCTGACCGTCGCGACGACGAAACTCACGGCGGCGAGCAGGGCCACGATGCCGACGACGAGGCGGCGGCGCAGTGTCCAGCGCGGGCGGACGATGCGCATCAGCGCGCCGGCTTGAGCACGTAGCCGACGCCGCGCACCGTGTGGATCATCGGGGCGCCGAGCGAGTCGATCTTCTTGCGCAGGTAGGAGATGTAGAGCTCGACGACGCTCGACTTGCCGCCGAAGTCGTAGCTCCACACCCGGTCGAGGATCTGGCTCTTGCTGAGCACACGCCGCGGATTGCGCATCAGGAACCGCAGCAGCTCGAACTCGGTGGCCGTGAGCTCGATCACCGTGTCGCCCCGCCGCACCTCGTAGGAGTCCTCGTCGAGGCTGAGATCGCCGACCGCGAGATAGGAGTCGTCGCTGTCGCTGAGCACGAGGGTCGAGCGACGGATGAGCCCGCGCAGGCGCGCCACCAGCTCTTCGAGGCTGAACGGTTTGGTCACGTAGTCGTCGCCGCCGACGGTGAGCCCCACGATGCGGTCGTCGAGGGAGTCCTTCGCGGTGAGGAAGAGCACGGGTGTGGTGATGCCGTCGGCGCGCAGCCGCGTGAGCACCTGCAGCCCGTCGATGTCGGGCAGCATGATGTCGAGCACGATGACGTCGGGGCGGAACTCGCGGGCGAGGGCCATCGCGGTGCGCCCGTCGGAGGCGACCTTCACGTCCCACCCCTCGTACCGCAGGGCCATCGAGAGCAGGTCGGTGAGCGAGTCTTCGTCGTCGACGACCACCACGCGGATCGGGGTGCCGTCGACCCTGGTCAGCCGCGCGGGCTGGGTGGATCCGACGTGACGTGAAACGGGCTCTGCATTGCTCATACTCCCATTATTGGGAGTTTTCTATGTGCGCCCTGTGAGCGTCGCAATCCACGGGATGACACCGCGACGAGGCACAATGGAGTGGTGACTTTTGTGCAGCCGATGCTCTCCCTCTGGGACGAGCCGGCGCCCGACCACCGCTCGCGGGTGCTGGCGAATTCGGCCGACCGTGTGGCGTGGCTGCGCGCGCGCAGCGCCGGTGTCACCGCGACCGACGTCGCCCGCCTGTCGAGCGAACGGTCGCTCAGCGCGGTCGCCTTCGACAAGATCAACGGCTCGTCGTTCGGCGGTAATGCCTACACCGACCACGGCAACGCCCGCGAACCGGAGATCGCCCGCTGGGTGCGTGACAATCACGGCATCCGCCCCAGTTCCGAACTGTTCCACGCGCATGGCGAGCGCGCCCACCTGGCCACGCCCGACGGTGTCGCGATCATCGACGGCAGTGTCGTCCTGGCCGAGATCAAAACGACGTCGACGCTGTGGAAGACCGTTCCCCGCTCGTACCTGCGGCAGATCTGGTGGCAGCAGTACGTGCTCGGCGCCGAACGCACGCTGCTCGTCTGGGAGCAGCACCGCGACTTCGTGCCGGTCGACCCCGAGCCCAAGGCGCGGTGGATCGACCGCGACGACAACGAGATCCACATGCTGGTCGGACTCGCCAACCAGCTGCTCGGCATGATGCGGCGTCGCTAGCGCACGAAGCGCACCTCGTGGATCTCTTCGCCGAGGAACGGTTCGGTGTGCTCGGCGCCGTCGAGGCGGAACCCGTTGCGCTCGTAGAAGCGGTGCGCGCGCGGGTTGTCGCTCGCGACCCAGAGGAAGGCGGGACCGGCCTCGAGCGTCGCGTCGAACAGGCGCTGCCCGAGGCCCTGGCCGTGGAACTCGTCGCGGAGGTAGATGAAGTGCAGCTCGCGGGTGTCGGGCAGCTCGGGATCACGGCTCGGGCCGGCACCGGCGAATCCGACGATCTCGCCGTCGACGAGCAGGGCGATGTGCGAGTAGTCGGCGCCGAGTCCGGCGTAGTGCACCCACAGCTCGGCCATACGTTTGGGCGAGAGGCGGGTGAGCGCGGCCTCGCTCACCAGGTGGTCGTAGGTCTCGTGCCAGCAGGCGGCCTGCACCCTGCCCAGCTCTTCGGAATCGACGTCGCGCACGGGGCGAACTACTACGGTGTGGCTCATGCCTCGACGGTAGCGGCGCGTGGCTGCCTCCGCCAATGAGGGTGGGCTAAGCCCTCGCGAACGGCCCGCGTAGCACCGCCCACTGCAGCAGCATGATGGTCTTCGCGTCGATGATGCCGCCGTGTTCGACCAGGTCGAGCGCCTCGTCGATGTCGAGTTCGACGAGCGTGATGTGTTCGCCCTCGTCGGCGAGCCCTCCCCCGGCGTGCTCGCGCGTTGCGGCGTCGTAGGGTGCCGCGTAGAAGTGCAGCCGCTCGGTCACCGACCCCGGGCTCATAAACGCGTCGAAGACGTGGGTGACCTCGCCCACCCGATGCCCGGTCTCCTCCACCGCCTCGCGCCGGATCGCGGTCTCGGGATCGTCGTCGTCGAGGAGGCCCGCCGCCGTCTCGATGAGCATGCCGCCCGGGTGGCCGTTGATGTACGCCGGGTAGCGGAACTGCGAGGTGAGCAACACCGTGCGGCGCTCGACGTCGTAGAGCAGTATCGTCGCGCCGTTGCCCCGGTCGTAGGTCTCGCGCGACTGCGTCGACCATTCGCCGTCGGCGCCCCGCAGGTCGAACGTGGTCGTGTGCAGCCGGTACCAGTTGTCGCTCAGCAGGCGGATGTCGGTCACCCGCACGTGCGGGTCGTCGGTGGGAGGGTTCTCGGCGGCGCTCATATGTCTCAAGACTAATCACCGCGATAGTTTGCACCGAGGTGACAAGTTGGTAACAACGCCGAATCATTCATCCCGTTTACTGGTGATCAAGCACCACGGCGGGAAGGCCACAACGATGACGACGATGCGAGCCATCCTGATGGACGGCGCAGGCGGACCGGAAGTTCTCGAGTGCGGCACGGCGCAGATGCCGGTCAGCGTCAATTCCGAGTTTCTCGTGCGCGTCGTCGCGGCGGGTGTGAACCCGATCGACGCGAAGACCCGCGCCGGCCGCGGCGTCACCCCGGCCATCGACTCGTTTCCGACCATCCTCGGCAACGACTTCAGCGGCGTGGTCGAGGCGACCCCCTACGAGGGCCACCCGATCAAGGTCGGCGACGAGGTCTACGGCATGACCGGATTTCCGCGGTTCGGTGGCAGCTACGCCGAGTACGTGTCGGTCTCGAGCCTGAGCATCGCCAAGAAGCCCAAGTCGCTCTCGCACGTCGAAGCCGCCGGTGTGCCGCTCGCCGCGCTCACCGCGTGGGGCATGGTCGTCGAGGTCGCGAAGGCGCACGAGGGCCAACGCATCCTCATCCACGCGGGCGCGGGCGGCGTCGGACACTTCGCCGTGCAGTTCGCACGGTTCTTCGGCGCCTACGTGATCGCCACGGGGTCGACGCGCAATCTCGGCTGGCTCACCGAGCTCGGCGCGAACGAGACGGTCGACCACACGAGCGAGCGGTTCGACGAGGTGATCGACACCGTCGACGTCGTGATCGACCTGGTCGGCAACGTGCACGACGACACCGGATCGCGGTCGCTCGGCGTCGTACGCCACGGCGGCCTCATCATCAACGCGCCGACGGGCAGCTGGCCCACCTTCATGGAGGACGCGACGGCCGCGGGACTGCGCGCCACGAGCTACAAGGTCGCGGCCGACGGCACCAACCTCGCCGTGATCTCGCGGTTGCTCGAATCGGGCGACGTGCGGGTCTTCGTCGACCAGGTGTTCGAGATGGATGCCGCGGCCGAAGCCCACCGTGCGCTCGAGACCGGCCACACCCGCGGCAAGATCGTGCTGAAGGTCAGCGACTACTAGCGCCGCCGGCCGTCTCGATACGGTCGCCGGGCGACCTACTCGACCGGCTGGAGCACCATCGTGCGCACGAAGTCGTCTTCGAGCTTGCCGCCGACCATGAAGTGTTTGACACCCACGTTCACGAAGCCGTTCTTCTCGTAGAAGCGGTTGGCGCGCGCGTTGTGCTGATTGACACCCAACCAGACGGATGCTGCGCCTCTCGCCCGCGCGACGTCGATGCTCGCGCGCATCAGTTCGGCCGAGGCTCCCGTGCCGTGTGACTCGGCGAGCAGGTAGACCTTGCTGAGTTCGACGGTCGGGCGCAGCGTGACGACCCGGGCGACATCGGCGTCGGAGGGGTCTTCGGCCACGAGCATCGAGTAGCCGACCGGTGCGCCGTCGAGCGACACGACCAGCAGGTCGCGTACGGGATCGGCGAGATAGGCGGAGAACCTCTGCTCGCTGAGGTTGGTCGCGACGAAGTCGGCTATCGCCTCGGCGGTGGTGCCGGGAGGACAGGCGAGGGCGAAGGTGGCCGCGGCCAGGCGATGGAGGAGAGCCGCGTCATCCGGCCCTGCGATGCGAACGTCGACGGTCATCTCGATCCTTTCGGGGAGCAGAAAAGGGGCCCGCTTGCGCGGACCCCTTCTCGATCAGACAGAACGCTTAGATCGCGTTGATGTCCAGCGGGATGCCAGGACCGAAGGTCGTCGAAACGGTGCCCTTGGTGATGTAGCGACCCTTGGAGCTCGACGGCTTGACGCGCACGATCTCATCGAGGGCAGCCTTGATGTTCTCGGCGAGCTGGTCCTCGGAGAACGAGGCCTTGCCTGCGACGAAGTGCACGTTGGAGTGCTTGTCGACGCGGAACTCGATCTTTCCACCCTTGATCTCGGAGACGGCCTTGGCCGTGTCCATGGTCACGGTACCGGTCTTCGGGTTCGGCATAAGGCCACGCGGGCCGAGTACCTTTCCGAGACGGCCGACCTGGCCCATGAGCTCGGGGGTCGAGACGGCGGAATCGAATCCGACGTAGCCGGCCGCGACCTTCTCGATGAGCTCGGCGCCACCGACTTCGTCGGCTCCGGCAGCGATAGCCGCCTCAGCCGCCGCGCCGGTCGCGAACACGATGACGCGGGCGGTCTTACCGGTTCCGTGAGGAAGGATGACCGTTCCGCGGACCATCTGGTCTGCCTTGCGGGGGTCGACGCCGAGCTTGAGGGCGACCTCGACCGTGGAGTCGAACTTAGCGGAACCCGTGGTGCGCGCGACCGAGACGGCCTCGCTCGGGGTGTAGAACTTGCCGTCTTCGATCTTCTCGGCGGCGGCGCGGTAGGCCTTGGATTTCGTAGCCATTATGCGTCCACCGTAATTCCCATAGAGCGAGCGGTGCCCGCGATGATCTTCTCTGCGCCTTCGATGTCGTTGGCGTTGAGGTCGGCCATCTTTTGCTCGGCGATGGCGCGAACCTGCTCGCGAGTGAGCTTGGCGACCTTGACGGTGTGCGGCGTGGACGAACCCTTGGCGACACCGGCAGCCTTTTTGATGAGCTCGGCGGCGGGCGGAGTCTTGAGGATGAACGTGAACGAACGGTCCTCGTAGACGGTGATCTCGACGGGGATGACGTTTCCACGCTGGGATTCGGTCGCAGCGTTGTACGCCTTGCAGAACTCCATGATGTTGACGCCGTGCTGGCCCAGTGCCGGACCGATGGGCGGCGCGGGGTTCGCGGCGCCGGCCTGGATCTGAAGCTTGATCAGACCCGTGACCTTCTTTTTCGATGCCATTGTTTTTCCTTTTCTGTTCGAACAGATTTCGCCGATTGAGCGTGTCGAAATCCGGTTCTCCCGCTTGCCGGGCGAATCCCGGAAACGGTGGCTTGTGGGTTCTTAGAGCTTTGTGACCTGGTCGAAGCTGAGCTCGACCGGGGTCTCGCGCTCGAAGAGCGAGACGAGAACCGTGAGCTTGCCGCTCTCTGGCTTGATCTCGCTGATCGAACCGGGGAGGCCCGCGAACGAACCTTCCTTGATCGTGATGGTCTCGCCGATCTCGAAGTCGATCTCTGCGGGGATCGAGCGGGCGGTGTTCTTGCCCTTGCCCGGAGCCTGCTTCGAGGGGGCTTCGACGATCTGCACGAGGCCCTTGAGCATCTCGAACGCCTCGTTGAAGCGCAGCGGCGTCGGGTTGTGGGCGTTGCCCACGAAGCCGGTGACGCCGGGGGTGTGACGGACGACGCTCCACGAGTCTTCGTTGAGCTCCATGCGCACGAGCACGTATCCGGGGATGCGCACGCGGGTGACGAGCTTGCGCTGGCCGTTCTTGATCTCGACCACGTCTTCCATCGGAACCTCGACCTGGAAGATCGAGTCTTCGACGGTCATCGAGATCTTGCGGTTCTCGATGTTCTGCTTGACGCGCTTCTCGAAGCCGGCGTACGAGTGGATGACGAACCACTTGCCGGGCTGCGCCTTGAGCTCCTGGCGGAACTCCTCGTACGGGTCGACCTCGACGGGCTCGCCGTCTTCGCCGAGCTCGGGGCCGTCGTAGGGGGCGACCTCGGGCTCTTCGTTCGCGGCCTCTTCGGCCTCGATGTCGGCCTCGTCTTCGACGGCGGCGACGGAAGCGTCGGCCTCGTCGAGCGTGTCGATGTCGATGGCCTCGTCGACGATGGCGTCGGCCTCGGGGTCGATCGCGGCGTCGAGGGCCTCGATGAGTCCGGCGAGGTCGCCGGCTTCGGCTTCCTCGTTCTCGTCTTCGATGTGCAGGGCCTCGTGCTCCGCGGAGTCTACGGAATCCTCGTCAGCAGCCAGCGAGTTGCCCTCCTGGGCTTCGTCTTCCTCAGAGGACTGCTCTGCAGCGGTCGCGAGGTCGATATCGTCGCGGTGATTCTCAGACACTGAATTCCATTCCATTCCTTGTTTCGCTCACCCGGACGAATCCGGTGGCGTCGTGCACGGCGACAGACCTAGGAGGTGATGTCGCCGTTGCCGAAGATGTAGTTGACGGCGAGCGAGAAGACCCAGTCGAGTCCGCCCACGAGGGCCATCATGATGATCACGAAGATCAAGACGACACCGGTGTAGCTGACGAGTTCTTTGCGGGTCGGGGTGACGACCTTCTTGAGCTCGTTGATGACCTGGCGGATGAACACGGATAGACGGCCGAAGGGGCTGCGCTTTACGGCGCTGTCCTTCCGAGCGTTGGCAACGACGTCCTCGCTGGGCTCGTCGGCAATTTTTCTAGCCACTGTTCAGTACTACCTTCCGACAGCTCGTCGTTGTGGTGCATGGCGCCTCACACCGAAATGTGTGAGGGCACCTGCAGGGCGGACAGGACTTGAACCTGCAACCTGCGGTTTTGGAGACCGCTGCTCTACCAATTGAGCCACCGCCCTTTGCGCCCGGACTCGCACCGGGCACGCACTTTCTACGATCACATTCACAGGCTGGATTGCCAGAAGATGGCGCGCAAAAGCTTGGCAGAATTACTACCTCGACAAGTGTAAGGCATTGACGCCGTTCCGTCATCCCGAGACTGCCGGATGCGAAACTGCCGTGCCGCCTACACTAGCTGCGTGGCCACTTTTCCCCGAATCTCCCGGCGCATCGGCGCAATCGCAGAATCCGCAACCCTCAAGGTGGATGCCAAGGCGAAGGCCCTGCAGGCGCAGGGTCGCCCGGTCATCAGCTACGCGGCAGGCGAGCCCGACTTCGCAACGCCCGCATTCATCGTCGACGCGGCATCCGAGGCGGTTCTCGACCCCAAGAACTACCGCTACACCCCCGCCGTCGGCCTCCCCGACCTGCGCGAGGCGATCGCCGCGAAGACGCTGCGCGACAGCGGGCTCGAGGTCGGCGCGAACCAGGTCGTGGTGACCAACGGCGGCAAGCAGGCCGTGTACCAGGCGTTCGCGACGATCGTCGACCCGGGCGACGAGGTGCTGCTTCCCGCCCCGTACTGGACCACGTACCCCGAGGCGATCCAGCTCGCCGGCGGTGTGCCGGTCGAGGTGTTCGCCGGCAGCGACCAGGGTTACCTCGTGACCGTCGAGCAGCTCGAAGCGGCCCGCACCGAGCGCACGAAGGTGCTGCTGTTCGTGTCGCCGTCGAACCCGACCGGCGCCGTGTACTCGCCCGCCGAGACGACGGCGATCGGCGAGTGGGCCCTGTCTCACGGCATCTGGGTCATCAGCGACGAGATCTACCAGAACCTGACCTACGCTTCGACAAGCTCAGCGCAGGCTTCCGACGACGAGGCCGTCGCCCCGCGTGCGCTCTCGATCGTCGAGGCCGTGCCCGGGCTCGCCGACACCACGATCCTCGTGAACGGTGTCGCGAAGACCTACGCGATGACCGGCTGGCGCGTCGGCTGGATGGTCGGCCCGATCGACGCGATGAAGGCCGCGGGCAACCTGCAGTCGCACCTGTCGTCGAACGTCTCGAACATCTCGCAGCGCGCCGCCCTCGCCGCCCTCACCGGACCGCAAGACGAGGTCGAGACGATGCGCCGGGCGTTCGACCGCCGCCGCCGCCTCATCGTCGACGAGCTCAACAAGATCGACGGCATCGTCTGCCCGACGCCCGAGGGCGCTTTCTACGTGTACCCGGATGTCACGGGGCTCCTGAACCGCGAATGGGGCGGCGTGACGCCCACGACGTCGCTGGAACTGGCCGATCTCATTCTCGAGCAGGCCGAGGTCGCCGTCGTGCCCGGCGAGGCGTTCGGCCCGAGCGGCTACCTGCGACTGTCGTACGCGCTCGGCGACGCGCCGTTGCTCGAGGGCGTGCAGCGGCTGCAGCGCCTCTTCGCGTAGGGGGCGCTGGCCGGGCGCGGCGCGCCGGCCGCACGCCCTCGCGCCGGTCGCTCGAGCCGGCGACGGCGATTTGCGAGTTCCGCACCTTCCGGACCCTCGGGACGGTGCCGAACTCGCAAATCGGCGTCCGCTGTGGACAATCCGCGCGTGGAGACGGCCGAAACCGTCACTCTCGACGGGTGAAACCTCGCAAGCCGATCCCACTCGCCCTCACGAACGTTCCGTTCACCACCCGCGAAGGTATGGATGCCGGCGTCGGCAAACATCGTCTTCGCGGTCGCGATCTCGCCCATCCCTTCCGCGGGGTGTACGCGGTCGGTAGCGGCGAGCTCCACGTCAACGACCGCTGCAGGATCCTCCAAGCGCGCTTGCCGCTCGACGCCTGTTTCTGGGGCCCGACGGCGGCCGCCGTGCTGCAGATTCCGCTGCCGTGGAAGCTCGAGCAGTCGCGACTCGTACACGTCGCCGTTCCCGCACCGCGCACCGCGCCGACGGGAAAGGACATACGCGGCCACTCGGTGCGGCTCGACCCATCGGACGTGGGCAGGTGGGGAGACCTGCGCATCACGACACCCGCGCGCACGTGGTGCGACCTCGCTTCCGGACTCGCTCTGGCGCAACTCGTGGCCGCCGGCGACTTCCTCATCCAGTGGCGCACGCCGATGACCACCACCGAGCAACTCGCCTCCGCCGTGCGCACGCACGCGTCGCGCCCGGGCAGGTCGAAGCTCGTCGAAGCATTGCCGCTGTTGGACGACCGCTCGGAATCGCCGAAGGAGTCGGAGCTTCGGGTGGTACTCGTCAAGGCAGGCCTGTCGGGCTTGGAGGTCAACGTGCCGATCACCACGACCGACGGATATCGCTACCGGGCCGACCTCGCGTTTCCGCGACGCAAGACCATCGTCGAGTTCCAGAGCCGTTTCCACGACCCCGCAATCAACTTCCGCGCCGATATGACCCGGATCTCCCGGCTCGAGGCCGACGGTTGGGTCGTCATCCAGATCAACAGCGACGATCTCGCCGACCCCGACGAACTGGTGCGGCGCGTGATCAGGGTGCTGGCAAACCGCCCGTTCTTCGAATAACCCGCCGATTTGCGACTTCCGCACCTTCCGCGCGCCCGGGAAGGTGCCGAACTCGCAAATGGGCGCGGCGGGGCAGGGGCCGCGGCGGGGCAAGGTGCGGCAGGGCGGGGCAGCGGCGGCGGCGCAGGGGCCGCGGCGGGGCGGGGGCGGGGCAGGGGCCGCGGCGGGGCAAGGGCGGGGCGGGGCAGGGGCCGGGGCGCGGCGGTCAGAGCAGCTTGCGCTCCAGGGCCCACGCGGTGAGCTCGTAGCGCGACGAGAGCTGCAGCTTGCGCAGCACGGCCGAGACGTGGGTCTCGACGGTCTTGATCGAGATGAAGAGCTCGGTCGCGACCTCTTTGTAGGCGTATCCGCGCGCGATGAGCCGCATGACCTCGCGTTCGCGCGCGCTCAGGCGGTCGAGCTCGTCGTCGGAGGCCGCCTGCTCGCCGGCCACCGCCCCGAACGCGTCGAGCACGAAGCCGGCGAGGCGCGGCGAGAACACGGCGTCTCCCCCGGCGACCGCGGCGACCGCGCGGGAGACCTCGGCGCCCGACGATCCCTTGGTGATGTAGCCGCGGGCGCCGGCACGGATGACGCCCACGACGTCTTCGGCCGAGTCCGAGACCGACAGCGCGAGAAACCGCACCGAGTCGAGCAGGCCGGCCGAACGGCGCAGCACCTCGGCACCGCCGCCGCCCGCGCCGCCGGGCAGGTGCACGTCGAGCAGCACGACCTCGGGGCGCAGCGAGTCGATGAGCGCCACGGCCTCGTCGACCGTGGCCGCCTCGCCGAGCACGGTCACCGAGTCGTCGAGGTCGGCGCGCAGGCCCGAGCGGAAGATGGAGTGGTCGTCGACGATGAGGACGTTGGTCATGCGCTGGCTCCTTGCGGGGTGCGGATGTCACGGGGGACCTCGAGGTGCAGGTGCACCTCGGTGCCCGACCCTCCCGTGCCGGGGCGTACCGTCGCGGTGCCGCCGGCACGCGACATCCGCCCGATGATCGATTCTCTGATACCGAGCCGGTCTGCGGGAAGCGACTGCAGGTCGACCCCCGGGCCGCGGTCGCGCACGAAGACGTCGATCGCGCCCGGCGGCGTCTCGACGTAGACCGAGACGTCGCCGCCCGCGTGCCGGGCCGCGTTGAGCATGGCCTCGCGCGCGGCGGCGACCAAAGCCCCGCTCGAGTTGTCGACCGAGGCCCCGGCCGTGACCACGTCGATGCGCACCGCGTAGTCGAGCTCGATGGCCGCGGCGATGTCGCGCAGCTCGGTCGCGAGGTCGGCGACCACGGGGGCGTCGCCGACGAACAGCCAGTCGCGCAGCTCGCGCTCCTGCGCGCGGGCGATGCGCGCCACCTCGCTCGACGCACCCGCCCTGTTCTGGATGAGCGCGAGCGTCTGCAGCACGGAGTCGTGGAGGTGGGCGGCGATCTCGGCGCGCTGCTCTTCGCGCACGCGCGCCGTGCGCGACGCCTGCAGGTCGCTCGAGAGGGCGACGACCTTGGGGGCCGCGATCACCGCGACGCCGAGCACCACCATCACAACGCCGAGCACCGCGTTCGGCGCGGTCGGCCGGCTGAGCAGGGCGGCGATGCCGCCGATGACGAGCAGCACGACCGCGACGAACCGCAGCACCGTGCCCGCCGCGGCCCCACGGGCCGGATCGTTGCGGTCGAAGGTGAGGCTCCAGGCGACGGCGAGTCCGCTCGCGGCGGTGACGACCAGCAACGCCGTGGTCGACTCGAGGCCGGTGGCGAGGAAGACGAGGCAGGCGACCGCGGCGACGACGAGCAGGAAGACCGTGGCGGGCGCGCTGCGGCGCACCTCGGCCTCCTCCTCGGCGGGTTCGAGCGGCACGAACGCCCACAGCCAGAGGTAGAGCAGCACGCCGCCGCCCCCGCACAGCGCGAGGACGATCATGAGGAACCGCACGCGGGCGACGGGCACACCGAAGTGCACGGCGAGCGCGCGGCACACCCCGCCGACCACGACGCGGCGCGGGCGCACCAGAGGGGGTCGGTTGATGGCTGACGTCACCCTTGAATACAAGCAGGTTTAGAGGGACCCCGGATGCCCCGGGCCGGGTTCTCAGGGTGCGGTCAGGGGGATACCCCATGGCCGGGCCGCGGTCACGGGCGGCACCATTGAGCCATGCCCAAGAACTCCACCCCCCAGCCCGAGGCTCCGGAAGAACGACCGGAGGGCGCCGACCAGCCGGCACCCGCCGATGCACCGCAGCCCCCGCCCGGCCCGCCCGCCGCCCCTCTCGCCGGCAACCGCTTCTTCGCCTGGATGCGCGGCCTCAACCTCACCCGCGAACCCGGGTGGATCGGCGGCGTCGCCTCGGGCATCGCCGCCCGGCTCGGCGTCGACCCGCTCATCGTGCGCGGCGTCATCGTCGTCGTCGCCGTGCTCGGCGGACCGGCTCTCCTGCTCTACGCGGCGGCCTGGCTGCTGCTGCCCGACCAGAACGACAAGATCCACCTCGAGGAGGTCTTCAAGGGCCGGCTCGACTCCCCCATCGCGGGCATCGGCGCGCTCATCCTGTTGAGCATGCTCCCCGTGACCCAGGGCTTCTGGTTCGCCGGCAGCGCCTTCTGGGGCGAGCCGTTCTGGGGCGCCTCGTTCGGCCGCGCCCTCTGGACGATCGTGCTTCTCGGTCTCATCGTCTGGTTCGTCGTCTGGGTCGCCCGGCGATCCGGACGCGCGTCGAACGCGCCGCTCGTGACCCCGGCGACCACCGACGGCCGCCCGGAGACGATCCCGCAGCCCTACAGCACGCCCGCCGCAGCCACGGCACCCGCCGCAGACACCGTGCCCGTCACCCCCGGCGCGCGCCCCCCGGCGCCCGCCGCGACGGCGTCGGCCGAGGAGTTCGCCGCCTGGCGCCAGCAGCAGGCGCAGTGGAAGGCCGAGAACGACGCCTTCCGTGCGCGTCAGCAGAGCGAGCAACGGGCCGCGAGCCTCGCCGCCCAGGCGCAGTACCGCGAGGAGCGCGCCGCCCGCCGCGCCGTCGAGATGGCCCACCACGCCCGCACCCGGTCGAACCCGCTGTACTCGTTCGTGTTCATCGGTTCGTCGTTCATCGTCGGCGGGCTCACGACCCTCGCGGTCGGTGACGGCGCGATCACCGGCGCGGCGCTGCTCGCCGGTCTCGGCGCCATGCTCGCCGTTCTCGCCGTCGCGATCATCGTCAACGGCGCGCGCGGCAAGCGCCCGGGCGGCTCGCAGGCCGTCTCGGCGATCGTGCTCGTGGTGCTGCTCGTGGCCGCGATCGTGCCGCAGGGCCCGAACATCAGCTACGCCGACAACGCCCGGTTCGAGCCGCAGGCCGACGACTACGACTGGACGAACCAGGTCTACTTCGTGGGCAGCGGCGACACGGTGCTCGACCTCACCGACTACTTCGATGAGCCGGTCAGCTTCAGCGAGGCAGATCTCGCCGCTAGCCCGGATCTCGCGAACAATCCGCTCTACGACAACTTCACGCTGCTCTCCGGAGTGGGCGACGTTACCGTGATCGTTCCGGCAGATGCCGAGCTCAGCTACAACGCACAGATCGGACGCACTCCTGATGGCGGCAACATCGGCAACAACCGATCCGCCTACCTCAACGCGCCAGAGACCCCCGGGGCGGACCGCTCCGCCCGGGTCGCCGAACTGAACATCATGATGGGCGTCGGCGAACTGACCATCGAGCGCTCCCCCGCAACCGGCAACATCATCGAAGGAACGAACGAATGACCGACACCGACACCACCGCCACCGCCGCCCTTCCCCCTCTGAAGCCGCGCATCGGAACCATCGTCTGGGGCGGCATCCTGCTCGTCGTCGGCTTTCTCGCCATCTTCGCCTCGCAGGTCGATTTCGCCGAGACGACCTCCGCGGTCGTCGTCTGGACCGTCATCGGCTTCGGCGCCGTGCTCGTGCTCGCCGCCATCGTGACGGCGATCGTGCGGGCGGCGACGCGAGAGCGCGACGAGTAACGCCCCGGTTTCGATACGGGCCGCGGGCGGCCCTACTCAACCAGCGAGGAGGGCCGCGGGCGGCCCTGCTCGACCAGCGAGGATCAACCGACCGGTTGACCCCCGCGACCACCGGCGCACCGCTGTTGCCGATCCCGCACGAGGGCCACAGTGGAACCATGACACCTCCTGAGCCCGCGGTCAGCGTCCGCGACCTACGCAAGTCGTACGGGAAGGTCACCGCCCTCGACGGCGTGACCTTCGACATCCACCGCGGAGAGACCTTCGCGCTCCTCGGCCCGAACGGTGCCGGCAAATCGACGGCGATCGAGATCCTCGAGGGCTACCGCGACCGCACCTCGGGCGAGGCGAGCGTCCTCGGCGTCGACCCGGGCAAGGGCGGGCTCGACTGGAAGGCCCAGCTCGGCATCGTGCTGCAGTCGACGGGCGAGAGCGGAGCCGTCACCGTGCGCGAGCAGCTCAGCCACTTCGCCGGCTTCTACCCGAACCCGCGCGACGTCGAGCAGGTGATCGCGGCCGTCGGGCTCGAGCAGAAGGCGTCGACGCTCATCCGCAAGCTCTCCGGCGGCCAGCGCCGCCGGGTCGACGTGGCCCTCGGCATCATCGGGTCGCCGACGCTGCTCTTCCTCGACGAACCCACCACGGGCTTCGACCCCGAGTCGCGCCGCCAGTTCTGGCAGCTCATCACCTCGCTCAAGAACGAGGGAACGACGATCCTGCTCACCACCCACTACCTCGACGAGGCCGCCCACCTCGGTGACCGGGCCGGCATCATCGCGGGTGGAAAACTGATCGACATCGGCACCGTCGACGAGATCGGCGGGGCGGATGCGCGCGTGCCGCTCGTGCGCTGGGTCGACGGGGGCGTCTCGCGCCAGCAGCGCACGAGCGAGCCGTCGACGCTCGTCGCCGCGCTCGTGCGCGAGAACGGCGGGCTCGAACTCGACGGTCTCGAGGTCGTGCGACCCAGCCTCGAAGACATCTACCTCGAGCTGGTGGCGGCGTACGAGAAGACGGTCCCTGGTCTCGATACGGTCGCAGAGCGACCTACTCGACCGGCTGAAGAGATCGCAGAGACGGAGGTCGCGAAATGACGACCGTCGAGATCCCCCGCCTCCCGGCCGGTCGCTCGCTGCGTCTCGGCGTGAGCCGCATCCGCATGGAGGTGCGCTCCTATTTCCGCCAGGGCGACTCGGTCTTCTTCACCTTCCTTTTTCCGTTGGTGATGCTGACGATCTTCTCCACGGCCTTCAGCAACCAAGAATTCGGGTCGGATGACACGGGCGGAGCGATCTCCGCCGCGGCGTACTACCTGCCCGGCATGCTCGCCGCCGGCCTGCTGCTCAGCGGCCTGCAGAACCTCGCCGTCGACATCGCGACCGAACGCAGCGACGGCACGCTCAAGCGGCTCGCCGGCACCCCTCTGCCGATCACGAGCTATTTCGTCGGCAAGATCGGGCAGGTGCTCGTCACCGGAACGGCCCAGGCCGCCGTGCTGCTGCTCGTCGCCGGCCTGGTGTTCGGGGTCGAGCTGCCCGGCACGGCCGAAGCGTGGCTGACCTTCGCCTGGGTGTTCCTGCTCGGCGTCACCACCTCGGCGGTGCTCGGCATCGCGCTCAGCCGGCTGCCGCGCACGGGCAAGAGCGCCACGGCCGTCGTGATACCGATCACGCTCGTGCTGCAGTTCATCTCGGGCGTCTACCTGCCGTTCAGCCAGCTGCCCGAGTGGCTGCAGAACGTGGCGAACGCCTTCCCGCTCAAGTGGATGGCGCAGGGCATGCGCAGCGTCTTCCTTCCCGACAGCTTCGCCGCGGTCGAGCAGAACGGCGCGTGGAACCTCGCGGGGGTGCTGCTCACGCTGGTGGCCTGGCTGGTCGTCGGACTCGTCGTCTGTCGCCTGACCTTCCGCTGGATCCGCAAAGATAGCTGAATGGGCTCCATCCGCGGTTGGGACGTCGCGGTCGCTTCGGCGGCCGCGATCCTCGTCGCGCTGGTCGTCGCCAACGGCGCCGAGGGGGCGGAGCTCGTCGGCGCCGTCGCGGTGATCGCGGCGATCGTGCTCGTCTGGGTCACCCTCGGGCGCTCGGCCGCCGAGGGGTCGCCGCGCGCGATCACCGTCTCGGCGCTCATCATCGTGCTGTCGGGCGTCGGCACGGCGATCAGTCCGAGCATGGCCACGGTGCAGGCGATCGCCTTCCCGCTGATGTGGGTGCTGCAGCGCACCACCCGGCAGGCCGTCGTCGCGAACGTGCTGCTCGCCGTCTCGGTGGGGGCCGGGTACTTCTTCGGGCTCGGTCCGTCGTGGAGTCTGCTCTACCAGGCCCTCGTCATCGAGACGATCTCGCTGGCCGGCAGCTTCGCGATCGGCTTCTGGATCACCCGCATCTCGGAGGAGAGCGCCGAACGCGCCCGACTAATCGACGAACTGCGGCAGACACAGGAGCAGCTCGAACTCGTGAGCCGCGACGCCGGGGCGCTGGGCGAACGCGAGCGTCTGGCCCGCGAGATCCACGACACGATCGCGCAAGACCTCGCCGGGCTCGTGCTGCTCGCGCAACGCACCCGCCGCGAGCTCGGCACCGGCGACCCGACCGTGGGCGAGACCGTCGACCTGCTCGAAGACAGCGCGCGCAAGGCGCTGCAGGAGACACGCTCGCTCGTGGCCACCACGGCGCCGGTCGGACTCACCGAGGCGGGCATCCGCCCGGCGCTCGACCGGCTCGCCGAACGTTTCACCAGGGAGACGGGCGTCGACGTGACCGTCGACGGGCAGACCGGCGCCCTCGACCGCGACACCGAAGTGGTGCTGCTGCGCTGCGCCCAGGAAGGACTCGCCAACGTGCGCAAACACTCGGGGGCACGCACCGCGCGCCTCGACCTGAGCGCGACCGACACGACCGTGACCCTCGTCGTCGACGACGACGGGGCGGGGTTCGACCAGTCGCTGCCGACGACGGGCTTCGGGCTCGTCGGCATGCGCGACCGGCTCGCCCTCGTGGGCGGCACCCTCGAGATCACGAGTTCCGCGGGGGCCGGTGCGCGGCTCGCGGCCTCGCTGCCGCTCGCGGGCGGGGCGACGGCATGATCCGGGTGCTCGTCGCCGACGATCATCCGATCGTGCGCAGCGGAATCGTGGCCCTCTTGGCCGCGGCAGACGACATCGAGGTCGTCGGAGAAGCGTTCGACGGACAGGACGCGGTCGAGAAGGCCCTCGCGCTCGAACCCGACCTGGTTCTGATCGACCTGCGGATGCCGCGGCTCGACGGCGACGCCGCGACGGCGGTCATCCTCTCCCGCCGGCCGGCGATCCGCGTGGTCGTGCTGACCACCTACGAGAGCGACTCGGCGATCCTCACCGCGATCGAGGCGGGGGCGAGCGGGTACCTGCTGAAGGCGGCGCCGCAGGAGGAGATCCTCGCGGGCATCCGTTCGGTCGCGCGCGGCGAGGTGGCGCTCGCGCCGTCGATCGCCGCGTTGCTCGTGCGGCGGGTGAAGACGCCCGCGGTCACGCTCAGCGCACGCGAGACCGAGGTGCTCGGGCTCGTGGCGCAGGGCCTGAGCAACCCGGCGATCGCGAAGAAGCTGTTTCTCGGCGAGGCGACGGTGAAGACGCACCTGCTGCACGCGTTCGAGAAACTCGAGGTGAACGACCGCACACGCGCGGTGACGAAGGCGATGGAGCTCGGGCTGCTGTAGCCGGCATACCGCTACAGCCAGACGCCGACCAGCACCGGTTCGGCCACCATGCGCACGCCGAACTGCGAGAACACGCGGGTCTGCACGTAACGGGCCAGCTCGGTCACATCGGCGGCGGTCGCTCCCCCGGTGTTCACGATGGCGAGCGTGTGCTTGCTCGAGATCGCGGCACGCGACCCCGGCAGCGAGAAGCCGCGGTGGATGCCGGCCTTCTCGATCAGCCAGGCCGCGCTGAGCTTCACGCGGAAGTCGGTCTGCACGGGAGGCGCCGCGGGCTCCTCGCCGAGCGGCACGGCGACGGGGGCGGGTTCGGGCGCGTTCGCCCAGCGCGGCGCCTGTTCGGGCAGGGTGCGCGCGAAGTTCTCGCCGACGATGGGGTTGGTGAAGAACGAGCCGCAGCTGACCGAATCGGGGTCGGCCGGGTCGAGCACCATGCCCTTGGATGCGCGCAGCGCCAGCACGGTCTCGCGCACGGCGCGGGTGGCGACCCGGTCGCCGAGTTCGACTCCGAGCGACGAGGCGAGCTGCGCGTAGGCGACGGGCGAACCCTCGGCCGTGCGCTCGAGTTCGAACTCGACCGCGACGACGAGCCCGCGCCGGCCCTCTTTGAGCGCCGAGGTGCGGTAGCCGAAGCGCAGGTCGGCCGCGGTGAGGCGCAGCAGGTCGCCGCTCAGGTAGTCGAGGAACTCGACCGCGACGAGGCTCGACGAGATCTCCTGGCCGTAGGCGCCGATGTTCTGCACGGGGGCTGCGCCGGTCGAACCGGGGATGCCGCTGAGCGCCTCGATGCCGGCGAGGCCGTTGTCGACCGTGTACGCGACGAGCGCGTCCCACGGCTCGCCCGCCTGCACGCGCAGCACGACGCGCGACCCGTCGTCGGAGACCGTCTCGATGCCGCGCGTGACGACCCGGATGACCGTGCCGTCGAAGCCGTCGTCGGCCACCACGAGGTTGGAACCGCCGCCCAGCGCGAACCACTCCTCGCCGCTGCCCCACACGTCGAGGGTCGCGGCGACGAGTTCGTCGCGGGTCGCGGGCGCGAGCAGTTCGCGCGCGGCACCGCCCACGCGCATGGTCGTGAGTTCTGCGAGCGGCGTCGCTGCCGCGGTGTCGGTGCCGGTCACGTCAGGCCAGGCTGACGCGGGCTTGTGCCTTGCCGAGCACGGTCTGGTCGGCGAAGGTCACGGTGAGGTCGATGCGGATCTCGGCGTCGGTGAGCGCGCCGACCTTGGCGACCACGGTGACGACCGCGCCATCCGTCGGATCGACGACGACCGGGCGCGTGAAGCGCACCTGGTAGTCGAGGATCTTGGCGCTGTCGCCGATCCAGTCGACGACCGGCTGCACCGCGAAGCCCATGGTGAGCATGCCGTGCGCGAGCACGCCGGGCAGGCCGACGCTCTCGGCGACGTCGTCGCGGTAGTGGATCGGGTTGAAGTCGCCCGATGCGCCCGCGTACCGCACGAGCGAGTCGCGCGTCAGCGTGTAGGTCTTCTCGGCGACGATCTCGCCCAGTTCGGCGATCATTCGTCTCCCCGCACGACGAGCGTCGAGATCGCGGTCACGACGTGGGCGCCGGTCTGGTCGACGATGGTGGATTCGCTCGTGACCATCGAGTGGCCGCCGAGCGACTTGATGCCGGTGACGGCGAGCGTCGCGGTGAGCTCGTCGCCCGCGACGATGGCGCGGGTGTAGCTGAAACGCTGGTCGCCGTGCACCACCCGGGTGAAGTCGATGCCCGCGTCGGGCTCGGCGAGCAGCTGGGCCAGCGTGGCCTCCTGGATCACGATGGGGAACGTCGGCGGGGCGACGATGTCGTCGTAGCCCGCCGCTTTCGCGGCATCCGGATCATTGTTCAGCGGGCTCGTGGCGAAGACGGCGCGCGAGAACTCGCGGATCTTCTCCCGGCCCACCAGGTACGGGGCAGTGGGCGCGAAGACGCGGCCCTGCAGTTCGGGGTTCACTGGCACCGTTCGATTCTAGCCAGTCGCCGCCGTGCGCCCCCGGTAACCACAAAACCCCGGGTGCCTTGCGGCAACCGGGGTTTCGTCGGGGGTCTTGTGGGGTGCTATCTGCCTACTGGCAGGAGTCGCACTGCAGAAGATCCATCGGGTCAACGGGAACTGCGTAGCCGCCGACTGAATCGTTGTCGTTGTCCATGTGATCCTCCTTCTGTGTCGTCTTAGTTCGTAGCTGTTGCTGCGAGGGTTCTCACTATATAACGGGAATCACAGTCGTGTCATTCCACTACATCTAGTGTTTCGGCGTGTCGCGCTGATTAACATTCTGCAACGGGCCACCGACATTTCGTGGACCGCGGAATCATGCGGATGTCGCGTGCGCGACCAGAATTCCGTGCCGATTCTGGCCCCCGGATTGGGTGCGGGCGTGTCGGGTGCGGCGGCGTGTCGGGCGTGCCGCGGCGCGTGCGGGCACGCGCGGCATCGCGCGGTGTTTTTTCGCGGGCGCGCCCGAAACTTCGGCCGCGATGGCGAAAATCCACCGCGCGACCGGACGGGCAGGCCCGCGCGTGACGGCAGGCCCGCCGGCCGCGCGCTAGTTGCCGTACGACGCGGCCAGGCGGCGGAAGCCCTCGTCGAGCGAGACGGCGGGCGTCCACTGCAGGTCGGCGCGGGTGCGGCGCTGGTCGAACCAGTGCGCCGTCGAGAGCTGTTCGGCGAGGAACCGCGTCATGGGCGGCTCGTCGACGCCGGGGCGCACGCGCCACACGGCCTCGATGAGCGAACCCGCGGTACGGGCGAGTCCGGCCGGAACGCTCCAGCGCGGCGTCGGCACTCCGGCCGCGCGGCACATGCCGTCGAGCAGTTCGGCGACGGGTCGCGGCTCGCCGTTGGTGATCACGTACGAGTTGCCGTGCACGTGGGGCGCGCGTTCGAGCGCGGCCGCGATGCCGGATGCCGCGTTGTCGATGTAGGTCGAATCGATGAGCGCCGCGCCCTTGCCGAGCAGGGGCAGACGGCCCTGTCGGGCGCGTTCCACGATGCGGGCGACGAGCTGGGTGTCGCCGGGCCCCCAGACGAGGTGCGGGCGCACCGCGACGACCGCGAGCGCGGGCGAGTCGGCGGCCAGTGCCAGCAGTTCGGCCTGCGCCTTCGTGCGGGCGTAGTCGCCGTGCGCGCGCAGCGGGTCGGCGGGTTCGGCGTCGTCGCCGACGATCGAGCTGCCGGAGTGCGCGACCGACGGGGACGACACGTAGACGAACCGCCTAACGCCCGACGCGACGGCGGCGCGCAGCAGGCGGAGGGTGCCGCCCACGTTGACGGCCTCGAACTCGGCCGGGTCGCCGGCGAGGGAGACTTTGGCGGCCAGGTGCACGATGCCGTCGACCCCGGCGGTGGCGCGGGCGACGCTCGTCGCATCCGTCACCGAACCGAGCACGTCGGCCGCGCCCTCGACCCGCGAGGGGCTGCGCTGCAGCGTGCGCACCTCGTGACCGGCGGCGAGGATCGACGTGGCCACCGCGCGCCCCAGGAGCCCGCTGGCTCCGGTCACCAGTACTCTCATGCCGCGACGGCCCTCACGGGCGCGCCATCCGCCCGCCGGTGAGCACGTCGCCGGCCCAGGCGCCGAGGCGCAGACGGTCGATCTTCGAGTTGTGGCGGATGTCGGTGGGCAGGTGCGGCACGACGATGACCGCGGCGATCGGCAGCTCGGTGGAGCCGCGCACCGCCGAAGCGAGATCCGGCGTCGCGAGCGACACCCGGAACGCGGGCGGCACGGTCTCGATCACGGCGACGAGCTGCTGCTCGCCGACGGGGCCGACACCGACGAGGGCCGCGCGGGCGACCTCGAACACCGACTCGAAGCGCTGCTCGGGCCCGACGGGGGTGACGACGCTGTCGGCGGTCACGACGACGTGCGGCAGGCGCCCCTCGACCCAGAGCCGGCCCTGGTCGTCGAGGTGTCCGACGTCGCCGGTGCGGTGCCAGCGTTCGCCGGGAAGCGCCCCGCGGCGGGAGGCGCGCTCGGTGAGCCAGAGCGAGTCGTAGTGGTCTTTCACGTGCGGCGCCGAGACGACGATCTCGCCCGTCACATCCGCTGCATCCGACAGCTCCCCGGTGGCCGCGCCCGACTCGTCGAGCGCGCTGATGCGCACCCGCACGTTCGCGGCGGGGAGGCCGACACAGACGCCGCCCGCACCACCGAGGGTGAGGGCCGCGTCGCGGATGCCCTCGAGCGTGATGTCGGTCATGAGCAGACCCTCGGTCATGCCGTACGGCGTGTGGGCCGTCGCATGAGGCATGAGGGCGGATGCCGCGGCGAGCAGTCTCTCGGACACGGGGGCACCGGCCGACAGGAAGTCCTCCACGCCGGCGAGCGCCTCGCGGTCGGCGTCGTCGAGCGCGCCCGACGTGGCGACGACGTTGGTGACGGCGGCCGGCGAGAGGAAGACGACGGTCGCGTCGACGGCGGCCACGGCTGCCGCGACGGCCGAGGCGGTGAGCGTCTTCGGCGAGGTCACCACCATGTCGGGCGTGACCGACCGGGCGCCGAGGGCCGGGCCGAGCAGCGCGAACGGGGCGAATCCGGCGACGAGCCCGGTGCCGGGGCCGACGCCGTAGGTGGTGGCGAGCGCGTCGACCACGGCGGCGAGCTGGCCGTGCGTGTAGACGACGCCCTTCGCGGGGCCGGTCGAGCCGGAGGTGAACAGCACGGCCGCGGTGTCGTCGGCGGCCGGCAGCTCGGGCAGTTCTTCTTCGACACCGAGCGACACGAGGTCGCCGAGCGAGTAGGCCACGTCGAGCGAGCGGCGCACCGGCTTGAGGTACTTCGCGGTGGAGATCTTCTGGCCGGGCCAGCCGAGCGCGGTGGCCGCGGCGAGTCCGGCGGGGGCGCCGATCACGTGGTCGGGCCACGCGCCGCGCACCGCGCGGGTCAGCCCCTGGATGCCGAGTCCGGCGTCCGCCACGACCACGACCGCGCCGACGCGCAGGCAGGCGTAGAGCACGGCGGTGAGGTCTGCCCCTGGCTGGATCAGCAGCGAGACGCGGTCGCCGCGCTTGACGCCGACCATCGCGAGTCCCGCGGCGATCTGGCGCACACGCTTGGAGAGCAGCTTCCACGAGACGACGGTCGGGCCTTTGCCGCCCGCGGGCGCCATCTCGACGAGTGCGGTGTCGTGGCTGTCGCGCAGTTCGTCGAGGTAGCGGAAGAGCAGCGGCGGCGGGCCAGCCACGACCGGCTTCACGTAGCCCTCGTCGAAGCGGTTCGGGTCGAGTTCTTCTTCGACAGGTTCGGCCGGCACGGCGAACCGCGACGGGTTGCCGGCGGCCGTGCCGAGCGACGAGAGCTCGGTTCCGCGGTCGCCGAGCCAGGTGAGAACGGATGACGCGTAGTCGACGTCTTCGGCGACGAGGTGACCCGCGCCCTCGAACCGGTGCACGTCGGCGTGCGGCAGCCGGTCGACCAGGTCGTCGAGGTAGCGGTCGCTGAAGATCGGGTCGCGCGGGCCCCAGAGGGCGAGCGCGGGCACGGCGAGGAAGCGCAGCGAGTCGGCGATGCGCTCGAGCTCGGCGAAGCTCTCGTGGTTCTCGTCGACGGGGATGTCGGCGACGAAGCCGCCGATGCCGCCGCGGCGCGACGCCTCGAGGTAGGGGGCGCGGTAGCCGGCCTTGACCTCCTCGGTCAGCGGCGGGTTCGCGAGCGACAGGGTCGTCTCGAGGAACGCGGGGGTGGCGACGGTGGCCGCTCCGAGCACGCCGCGCAGCAGCGCGAGGCGCAGGGGTGCGGGGATCTGCTCGCCCTCGGGCTGGTGGATCGCGGTGTTGAGCACGGCGACGCCCGCGAGCAGGTCGGGGTGGTCGACGGCCCAGCCGAGGCTGACGACGCCGCCCCAGTCGTGGCCGAGGGTGATCACGGGGCCGCTGAGGCCGAGCGCGTCGGTGAGGTCGCCGAGGTCGCGCACCCGACGGGCCAGGGTGCGCGGCTGGCCGGTGCGCTCGGAGAATCCCATGTCGAGCTGGTCGACGGCGATGACACGCCAGGCTTCGTGACCGTCGGCCGCGGCATCCGTCGCCTGCGACACGAGCGAACGCCACAGGTAGCTCCACGTGGGGTTGCCGTGCACGCAGAGGATCGTGCCGACGGGGGTGACGCCCATCTCGCTCAGGCGCGCGCCGTTGTCGAGCACGTGCCACTCGTGGCTGACGGCCAGCCCTTCGCTCTCGCGCGCACCGATCAGGCGCGAGAACGACGGGTCGAGACCGTCGAGTCCCGCGGGTGGAAGGCTCGCCGGTACGGGAGCGGAACGCGGGATTCGAGAAGTCACCAGGCGATCTCCAACATTGCGGTATTGAGTCCGGAACCGACGCCCATCAGCAGCACGCGGTCGCCCTTCTTGAGGTCTTCTGCCTCGTACGCGAGAGTGATCGGGATCGACGCGGGGCCGATGTTGCCGAGCAGCGGGTAGGTGCGCGGCACCTTCGCCTCGTCGAGACCGGCGGCCTTGACGATGGCGTTGGTGTGCACCGAGGAGACCTGATGCAGGATGTAGCGGTCCATCTTGCCCCACGACCAGTCGGTCTTCGCTTCGTTCCACGCGGAGACGACGAGCTCCATGCCGCCCTTGAGCAGGGCCTTGGCGTCGGTGAACATACCGTCGACGCTGCCGACGCAGAGCTCGTTGAACTGGGTGGCCGCGCGGGTGACGCCGCCGAGGATGCGGTGCCCCTCGGGGTGCGCGTCGGCGCGGCCGATGACGGCCGCCGCGGCGCCGGAGCCGAGGGTGAGGCTGGCGAACTCGCTCATGAAGTCTTTGCGGTTGAGGCTGTTGGCCTCGAGGCGGTCGACCGTGTTGTTCTGGATCTCGTCGGCGTCTTCACCCGCGACGATCACGGCGTAGTCGATCTGGCCGGAGTCGATGAGCGAAGATGCGAGGCTGATGCCGTTGACGAAGCCGAGGCAGGCGTTCGCTATGTCGAAGTTCAGGGCGGAGCTCGGCAGTCCGAGACCGTGGTGGATGCTGACGGCGACCGAGGGCTCGAGGTTCTTGCGCGTCACCGACGTGTTGATGAGCAGGCCGACCTGGTCGGGGCGGACGCCCGCCTGGGCGAGGGCGCGCTTGCCGGCCGCGATCGCGGCGTCGTCGAAGGTCTGGCCGTTCTCCCAGTTGCGACGTTCGTACACCCCGGCGACCCGCTGCAACAGCCCCTTGGGGAGGCGGAGTCTCTTGAGGGCGCCCTGCAGTCGCTGATCGATCGATTCTGACGTGGTGATACGTGAAGCGATCGTCGATGCGACTGAGAGCAAAGCGACGTTTTTGTGCGTCGTCGTGGCGTTTCCGTCCAACGGATCTCCCTATCGAATTGTCAGCTAGAGAATAGCGACAAGTTAATTATTGTCCGTCTCGAACCTGACCGTTGACCGGGCGCGGCCTGTGTTAGGCGCGGCGCGCGACGACGTGCCGCGTGCGGGCCGGTTTTCGAGACCGAATGGTCGTTGAGGGACAACCCGACAGGTGTGGAGAAGATTCCCGGATGCGGCGAGCGCCGGGCCCTGCCGCCCGTTAACACCCGCGTGGTACTTTGGCGGCACTCGGCCGGGCGCGTGCGGGAAACACGCGCCCCACCACCGTTCAATGACGAACACGGAAGGCACCCGAAATGAAGAAACTCATCAATGCTCCCGAAGCCGTATTGGCCGACGCCCTCGTGGGCATCGCGGCCGCACACCCCGAGCTGAACGTCGACCACGTCAACCGCATCATCTACCGCGGCGAACCCACCCGCGCGGGCAAAGTGGCGCTGATCTCGGGCGGCGGGAGCGGGCACGAGCCGCTGCACGGCGGCTTCGTCGGCCTCGGAATGCTCGACGCGGCCTGCGCCGGCGAGATCTTCACTTCCCCGACTCCCGACCAGATGCAGGAGGCCACCCGCGTCGCCGACTCGGGCGCCGGCGTGCTGCACATCGTCAAGAACTACACCGGCGACGTCATGAACTTCGAGATGGCGGCCGAGCTCGCCGAGGCCGAGACCGGCGTGAAGGTCGCCTCGGTCGTGATCGACGACGACGTCGCCGTCGAAGACTCGACCTGGACGGCCGGGCGCCGCGGCGTCGGGCTCACCGTCCTGCTCGAGAAGATCGTGGGAGCGGCGGCGGAAGAGGGCCGCGACCTCGAGGCCGTCACCGCCCTCGCGAACCGCGTCAACGACAACGGCAGGTCGATGGGCATGGCGCTCACGAGCTGCACGGTGCCCTCGGCCGGAAAGCCCACCTTCGACCTCCCCGACGACATGATGGAGATCGGCGTGGGCATCCACGGCGAGCCGGGCCGTCACCGGGTCGCGCTGGCCCCGGCCGCATCCATCGCCCAGCAGCTCGTCGACCCGATCCTCGCCGACCTCGACTTCACCCAAGGCCCGGTGATCGCGATGCTCAACGGCATGGGCGGCTCCCCGCTGATCGAGCTGTACCTGATGTACGGGGAGGTGGCGAAGCTGCTCGAGAAGGCGGGGGTCACCGTCGCCAGATCGCTCGTCGGCAACTACATCACCAGCCTGGACATGGCCGGATGCTCCGTGACCCTGCTGCGCGCCGACGACGAGCTGCTCGGGCTGTGGGACGCGCCCGTCAACACCTCCGGCCTGCGCTGGGGGGTCTGACATGGCGGGCACGGCGACGGTCGCACAACTCGTCGACTGGCTGCACCGGTTCGCCGCGTCGGTCGCCGAGAACCAGACCTACCTCACCGAACTCGACTCGGCGATCGGCGACGCCGACCACGGGTCGAACATGACGCGCGGCATGAACGCCGTGGTCGAGAAGGCGGGCGACCCGTCGACGGTCGACGCCCTGTTCCGCACGGTGGGCATGACGCTGGTGAGCACGGTGGGCGGCGCGAGCGGGCCGCTGTACGGAACGTTCTTCCTGCGCATCGGCACCACGGCGGGGGCGGTCGGCGAGCTCGACGGCGCCGCACTGTCGGCCGCCCTGCGCGCCGGGCTCGCCGGGGTGATCCAACGCGGCAACGCCGAACCCGGCGACAAGACGATGGTCGACGCGCTGACCCCGGCGCTCGACGCGCTCGACGCGGGCCTCGCGGCCGGCGACGATCTCGCGACGGCCGCCCGTGCCGCAGCAGACGCCGCCGCGAAGGGCCGCGACGCGACCGAGCCGCTCGTCGCCCGCAAGGGACGGGCGAGCTACCTCGGCGACCGCAGCGCCGGGCACCTCGACCCGGGCGCGACCTCGACGGCCCTGCTGTTCGAGGCGCTCGCGGCCGCGCTGGCCGGGGCGGAGACCGCGTGATCGGCATCGTCGTCGTCTCGCACAGCCCCGCGCTGGCCGAGGCGGCCGTGGCGCTCGCACTGCAGATGACCGGCGACACGCGACCGCGGATCGCGATCGCGGCCGGCGCGGGCGACGGGGTGATCGGCACCGACGCGGTGCGGGTCGCCGCGGCCATCGACGAGGTCGCCTCGCCCGACGGAGTGCTCGTGTTCATGGACCTCGGATCGGCCGTGCTCAGCACGACGATGGCGCTCGAGTTCCGCGAGTCGACGGTCGAGGTGCGGCTGAGCAGCGCCCCGTTCGTCGAGGGCATCGTCGCGGGCGTGGTGCTGGCCGCGGCGGGGGCCGGCCTCGACGAGGCCGACCGCGAGGCGGCGAGCGCGATGGCCGCGAAGAACGCGCAACTCGGGTCGGCCGGTCCGCCGGCGGCACCTCAGGCGGCCCCGGCGACGGCCTCGGCGACGGGCGAGGTCGTCGCGGAGGCGACGATCGTCAACGACGTCGGACTGCACGCGCGGCCCGCCTCGGTGATCGTCGCGAGCATGGCCGCGTTCGACGCGTCGGTGACGATCGCCGATGCGGATGATCCGAAGCGCGCAGCCTCGGCGTCGAGCCTGCTCGCCCTGATGGGCCTGGCGCTGGGGAAGGGCACCCGGCTGCGCATCAGCGGCACCGGCCCCGACGCGGCGGCCGCGGTGGAGTCGGTGCGCGCGATGACGGCCGACGGCTACGGCGAGTGAGCGACCAGTGAGAGATTAGAGCGACCCCGTTTCATCCGCCTTCTCGTTCCGCCCCCTTTTGGAGACGCACCTTCCATGTTGACCGCAGGCACGGCCGCCCCCGATTTCACGCTCGCCGACAGCTCGGGCCGGCCCGTCTCGCTCGCCGACTTCGCCGGGGAGTGGCTCGTGCTCTGGTGGTACCCCGAGGCGAACAGCAGCGGCTGCTCGATGCAGGCGGCGTCGCTCGACCGGGTGTACGACGCCCTCGCCGCCGACGGGGTGCGGATCGTGGGCGTCTCGTTCAACTCCCCCGACGAGAACGACGGGTTCTCGGAAGACAGGCAGCTGCGTTACCCGCTGCTGTCCGATCCCGACCGGGTCGCGGGCGCGGCGTACGAGGTGATCCGCGAGCCGGGAGCGCCGTTCGAGAAGAAGCCGCTGCGCCACACCTACCTGATCGACCCGGCAGGGGTCGTCAGGCACGCGGAAGACGCGAACCTGCTGCCGCTCGGCACCTACGGCGAGCACGTGCTCGAGGTGGTCGCGGGCGTGCGCGGTTGACGCGCGCGTCGACGGTGTCGGAGAGACTCCGCAGAGCGGGGACACACCCGGAGAAAAAGAATGGTAGCTGAGGCGGGGTACGATCCCGCGACCTCACGATTATGAGTCGTGCGCTCTAACCAACTGAGCTACTCAGCCATGCGACTGCCGGAGCAATCACGGAGCCCCCTGTGGGAATCGGACCCACTACCTCTTCCTTACCAAGGAAGTGCTCTACCAATGAGCTAAGGGGGCACAAATCGATTTTCATCGTTTTGGCACCGTAAGAGACTAGCATCCGCCGGGGCCTGTTCTGCACACGGCGGATGCGACGACGCTACGACCCGCGCAGCGCCGTGATCGGTTCGATGTTCGACGCGCGCCTGGCGGGCAGCGCGCCGGCCGCCAGACCGACCACGGCACCGAGCAGGGCGCAGCCGATGGCGAGCCACGGGTCGAGGATCGGCGTCCAGCCTTGCGCCACCGAGACGATGACCACGGCGAAGACACCGAGCGCCGAGCCGATGAGGCCGCCGAGCAGGCCGATCACGACCGACTCGACCATGAACTGCAGGCCGATGTCGCGACGGGTGGCACCGAGCGCCCGGCGCAGGCCGATCTCGCCGATGCGTTCCATCACCGAGAGCATGGTGACGTTGGCGATTCCGAGCCCGCCCGCGAGCAGCGCGATGCCGCCGAGGATGAGGAAGACGATGTTCACGTCGGCCTGGATGTCGTCTTGCAGGTCGGACTTGCCCGACGGGGCCGTGACGGTGAAGTTCTCGGGCGCGTTCGGCGACAGGGCGATCGGGGCCTGTCGGGAGACGAGGGTTCCCGCGCCGGTGTCGATCTGCACGTGCAGTTCGCTCGGCGCCCCCACGGCGAAGTCGTTGCGCGCGGTGCCCATCGGCATGATCACCGAGTCGAGCAGGTCGCTGCGACGCTCCACGCCGTCGACGATGCCGATCACCGTGTAGGAGGTCTCGCCGATGAAGATCGACGGCTGGCTGTCGACGCGGTTGATGCCGAGCTGTTCGGCCGCGCGTGCGCCCAGCACGACGACACGGTCGCCGCGGGCGTCGTGGCCGGCGTCGAAGTTGCGGCCGGTGACGACGTCGCCGCGCACGGCCGCCAGCAGGTCGGCGGAGGCCGCGACGACCGCGGGGCTGAACAGGGCGGGCGCCGAGGGGTCGTTGACGGGAACGGATGTCACGGGCGCCTCTTTGAGGTCGACCTCGGCCAGGAGTCCCGCACGTTCGACCCCGGCCAGACGTTCGACGCGGTCGGGGGCGTCCCACGGCAGCACTCCGGCGCGCACCGTCTCACCGCCGCCGCTCGAGGCCTCGGCCGGCACGACGAGCACCTGGGTCGCCGCAACGGCGTCGAACTGGTTCGCGATCTGCCCGGCCGCGGTCTGCGCGAAGCCGATGGTGACGACGAGCGACGCGATGCCGAGCACCGTGCCGAGCGTGGTCATGATCAGCCGGCTCGGCTTGGCCCCGATGCCGAAACTCGCCTCGACGAGCAGGTCTTGCAGCGAGAACCGGTCGGCCCGGGCGATGACGGGCGGCGCGCCCCACCCCGGCTCGGTGGCTTCCACCGTGTCATCCGACACCGTCTTCGGCTTGCGACGCAATGCGAGCGTCACGCGAGCTCCAGCAATCGGCCGTCGGTGATGCGGATGCTGCGTTCCGCGCGTTCGGCGACGGCGCGGTCGTGCGTGATGATGACCAGGCTGAGGCCGTCGGCGTTGAGCTCTTCGAACAGGTCCATCACCTCGCCGGAGGTGGTGGCGTCGAGGTTGCCGGTCGGTTCGTCGGCGAGCAGCAGTTCGGGCGAGCCGACGACCGCGCGCGCGACGGCGACGCGCTGGCGCTCGCCGCCCGAGAGGGTGCCGGGGGTGAAGTCGACGCGGTGCGAGAGGCCGACGCGGTCGATCGCGGCGCGGGCGCGCGATTCGCGTTCGGCGCGCGGCACGCCGCTGTAGAGCGTGGCGAGCAGCACGTTGTCGAGCACCGTGCGGTGCGGCATCAGGTGGAACGCCTGGAAGACGAACCCGATCTTGCCGCCGCGCAGGGCGGCGCGTTGCTCTTCGTCGAGCGATCCGGTCGAGGCGCCGTCGAGAAAGTACTCGCCGACGCTCGGGCGGTCGAGCAGCCCGAGCAGGTTGAGCATGGTCGACTTGCCCGAACCGCTCGGCCCGACGATCGACAGGTAGTCGCCGCTCTCGATGCGCAGGTTGATCGACTTGAGCGCCTGCACCTCGGGCGGGCCAGGGAACGACCGGGTCACGTCGACGAGCTCGACGACAGGGGGCCGGGTCACCGGCCGACCACGACGAGGTCGCCCTCGGCGATGTCGCCCGACACCTCGACGAACCCGTCGGCGGCGAGACCGGTGGTGACCTCGACGAGACGGGTCTCGTCGCCGTCGCCGGTACTGATCTCGACGCGGGATTCGCCGCCGGGTCCGGCGGTGAGTGCGGCGAGCGGCACGGCCAGCACCTCGCCGGCGGTCGACGACACGGGAACACTGACCCGCACGTTGTTGCCCTGCAGCGCCTGGATCTGTTCGGGGGTGAGTGCGGCGGGCGTGAGAACGACCGTGTAGCGGCCTGCCGACGGGGTGGAGCCCTCGACGGCTTCGGCCGGGGCGACCGACGCGACGGTCGCCGGGTGCTCGCTGCCGTCGGGCATCGCGAGGATCGCGGCGTCGCCCTCTTTGAGCAGGGTGGCGTCGGCCTCGGCGGCGGAGCCCGAGATCACCAGCGTCGCTCCGGAGACGCGCATCACCGCGGCCTCGATCGTCGAGCCGCGCTCGACCGTGATCTCGTCGACCCGGCGTGGCAGTCCGGGGAGGAACAGCACCTCGCTGGACGGGAGGAAGGTGAGGGTGTCGTTGGTGGCCGAGCCGAGCGCCTCTTTCGCGGAGGCGACCTGCTGTTTGGCCGCAGCGACGGCGGCCGCCTCGGCGTTCACGTCGGGCACGGCCAGCAGCGCGTCGCGCTTGGTGTACTCGACCGAGAGCGCGTCTTCGGCGTTGGCGATGTCGCTGGGCGTCGACTCGGGGTCGGCGCGGGTGTCGTCGACGGCGCGTTGCGCCATGCGCACGTTCTTGTCTTGCTCCGCGCGATCGATCGAGTTCGCACCGCCCTTCGCGACGGTCAGGTCGTGTTCGGCGGTCTTCAGGCTGGTCTCGGCGGCGCTCACGGCGTCGCGGGCGCTGCGCAGGATCTCGCCGGTCTCTTCGCCAGAGGTGGGCACCGGGTAGCCGATCTTCGCGTAGAGCGCGGCGACCGCGGTGGAGGTCGCCGCGTCGAAGAGCGGCGAGGTGAGCGAACCCGGGTTGATACCGACGGCATTGAGCGCCTGCTTGAGCTGCACGACGTCGGGTCCGGAGACGCCGACCCGCATCGTGCGGTAGACGGGCAGGTCGCCGGGCAGCACGATGACGGGGCGTCCGGTCACCTCGAGGGCGATATCGCCCGCGTCGAAGGTCGCCCCGACCTCGGGCACCTGGCCGGTGACCACGGCCGGGCCGCCGAGGTCGCCGGTCTCGATCTTCACCTCGACCGAGTCGGCGTAGGTGGCGTCGCCGCGGATGGTGACGTCGTTCGCGAGCTCGCGGCTCTCGATCGGCACGGTGATCAGACCGGCCTTCGGTGCCTCGGCGTCGGCCGCGGCCTGACCGGGCGACACGATGAACTGGCCGAGTGCCAGCCCGGCGACGAGCGACACGATGGCCACGGCCGCGACCACCCACATGGTCTTGTTGCCACGCAACAGCCGGCCCCACCCCTGGCTGCGCGAGGGGGTCGCACCCGACTCGGAGTCGGAGACCTCGAGCTCGCTGCCTGCCTGTGGTGTTTCGGTGGAACGTCTGCGGAACGGAAGCGGCACGGTCTACTTGCCCTTGGCCTGGGCGACTTCGGCGATCAGGGCGTCGAGCTCGGCCTTGTTGTCGTCGATGAACTGGTTCTCGAGGTCGTACTGCACCTTCAGCGTGCGGTCCTGGTAGTCGACCTTCTCAGAGCACTTGAAGTCGGCGAGCGCGACGTCGATCTCGTTCTCGCGCCACTTCGTCTGGGTCGCCTCGTCTGGCTCCTCGGTCGCGCCGTTCTCCCAGTAGGCGTTCGACTCGGCGTACACCGACTCCTGGGCCTCCTGCTTGGTCTTGAACTCGGCGTAGCCGGCGTCGGCCATGCACGCCGCCCACTCGGCGTCGACCTTGACGGTCTCCGGGTGCTTCTGCTGCGTGTCGTACAGCTTGTTGAGCGAGTCCATGAGCGGCTTGTACTTCTCGCTCTGCGTCACGTCGTCGCCGTTGACCTCGTGGGAAGCCGCTCCGTAGCAGCCCTGCGTCTCCCAGTTGAACTCCATCGCCTCGCCGGATTCCTCCATGGCGGCGTATTCCTCTTCGGTCATCTGCGGTCCCTGCAAGATCTCGTAGTAGGCCGTCTGCTCGCTGGGAGACAGCGCGTTCACGTAATCCATGTTGGGGTCGACGTAGTCCTCGGCCTGCTCGTCCATCTCCGCGCGCTCTTCGGGAGTCTGGAAGCTGCCGTAGCCGTGTTCGGCCACCCATTCCTCGGTGTCGCGGTTCTCGTCGTCGAACGGCGACGCGAACGAGTACTGCGAGTAGTCCACCGGAATGTAGTCGAAGCCCTCCTCGGCCATGCAGGCGGCGACGAGTTCTTCGGTCTTCTTCTGCTGGGCGGCCATCTCCTTCTCGTCGCTGGCACCGCCGTACATCGCTTCGTAGTACTCGCTGAGCGGCGACTTCTCGGGGTCGAGTTCGCCGCCGCCTCCGCCGCCGCCGAAGCTGCAGGCCGAGAGGGCGAGGGTCGCGGCGAGGGCCAGAACGGAGGCTGGCAGCAGGCGCTTGTGCATGGAGGAATCCTTCGACTGTGGGTGGTGCTTATCACAGTACCGAGCGATCCAAGGAAAACTCGTCATCCTTGAGGCTGATCTCGCCCGCCGATATCATCCGAAAGCCCTAAGCGGGGCGACTACGGCAGGGCGATACCCGGCAACGCCCACGCCGCGAACGCCGGCCCGGATCCGTGCATACGCAGTCCGTCGATCGTGGCCGCACCGAAGAGCGGACGCGCGTGTCCGGCGACCGCGTTCTCGACGATCTCGATGTCGAAGTCTGCGCGTGCGGCGAGCACGAGCACGCACTCATCGGTGTGCTCGCGCACGTAGACCAGCACGTCGTCGGAGACGTGCAGCCAGCGGATCCCGCCCTCGTTCAGTGCGATGTGCGAGGTGCGCAGCCGGATGAGCGCGGCGTACAGCTCGATGCTGTCTTCGGCGTCGTCGACGGCGTGCCACGGCAACGGTGAGCGCGAGTGCTCGCCGTCGTCGCCGACCAGCCCGAACTCGTCGCCGGCGAAGACCACCGGGATGCCGGGCAGCGTCACCGACATGCCGAGCGCCACGGGAACGGCGCCGGCGATCGCGTGGGTGAGAAAACGCGGGGTGTCGTGGGTGTCGAGGGCGTTCATCGTGTGCAGCCGCACCCGCCAGGGAAACTGGCCGGCGAACTGGTTGTGCGCCCGGAACAACTCGGTGCCCGTGTAGGCCGGAATCGTGCCGAACGGCAGCCCGAAGTACGAGCTCTCGCGTTCGCCCTCCGACAGCCACCCCCAGACCGGCCGGGTGAAGTTCGTGTACGTCATGGCGCCGTGCCACGCGTCGCCCTGGAAGTCGCTCGTCGCGTCGTTCGTCGACTCCCCCAGCAGGATGGTGTCGGGGTTCACGTCGATCATCGTCTGCCTGATGATGCGCCGCACCTCGGTGTTGTAGTCGTCGTCGAGATAGCGCCCGGTCATGTTCGCCACGTCGATGCGCCAGCCGTCGAGACCGTACGGCTGCTCGAGCCACTTCGCCACGACCGAGCCGGGGCCTTCGATGAACCGGCGGCGCAGCTCGTGCGAGCTCCAGTTGAACTTGGGCAGGCTCGGCACACCGAGCCACGACGCGTAGTGCTCCTGCTCGTCGTCGAGCCAGTAGTAGAACTCGCTCTCGGGGGCGCCCGGGTTCAGGTGCGAGGCCCGGAACCACTCGTGCGCGTCGCCGGAGTGGTTGCTCGTGAGGTCGCCGATGACGGTGAAGCCGCGCGCGTGCGCGGTCTGGATGAGACGGACGAGGGCCTCGTCACCGCCGAGCAGCGGGTCGACCTCGGCGAACGACAGGGCGTCGTAGCGGTGGTTGCTGCGGGCGGGGAAGACGGGCGTGAGGTAGAGCATGGTCACGCCGAGCCGCTCGAGGTGGTCGAGGTGGTCGACGATGCCGTCGAGGTCGCCGCCATAGAACTGGCGTGCGGTCGACGGGCCGATGTGCACGGGCTCGTCTGTCCACGCCGCGGGTTCTGCCCATTCCGGCAACTCGCGCGCATCCGCCTGTGCGGATCTCGCGAACCGGTCGGGGAAGATCTGGTACATCACCGTCGACTTGCCCCAGCTCGGCGGTTCCGGGTAGGTGAGCAGTTTGAAGTCTTCGGAGTCGAGGGTCTCGACGCGGTGGTAGCCGGTGGCGTTCAGCCAGGTCTTCGACCCGTCGGCCAACGCGATGAGGAAGCGGTAGCCGTGAACCGGGTTCTCGACCTCGACCTCGGCCTCCCACCAGTCCCAGCCGTCGAGGGTCGCGACGATGTTCGCCACCGTGAACCGCGGTTCGTGGTCGGGGTTCGACCGGGTTCGCACGTTCTCGACCGGACCGAGCGAGTGCGGGATGCGCACGCGCACGGTGACCCGCTCGCCGAGCGACGGTGCGATGTTCGAGACATAGAGCGGCGAGCCGTCGTGGTGGGGGTGCATGCGATCAGCGTAGCGATTTCAGCATTTCGGGCTCGTTACGGTTTTCCGCACGGCAACTAGGCTTGGTGAATGACAATCGCAAGTGAGTCCTCTGCCGCGCCCGCACCCGCTTCCAGCCTCCGCCCTTCGGGGCCGGGCACCGAATGGTGGCGCAGCGCGGTGATCTACCAGATCTACCCGAGGTCGTTCGCCGACCTCGACGGAGACGGCATCGGCGACCTGCCCGGCATCACCGCCCGCCTCGACTCGCTCGCCGCCCTCGGTGTCGACGCCGTCTGGCTGTCGCCGTTCTACACGTCTCCGCAGAAAGACGCAGGCTACGACGTCGCCGACTACTGCGACGTCGACCCGCTCTTCGGCACCCTCGCCGACTTCGAGGCGATGCAGAACCGGGCGCACGAGCTCGGCCTGCGCGTCATCGTCGACATCGTGCCGAACCACACCTCAGACGCCCACGTCTGGTTCCAGGCGGCGCTCGCGGCGCCGGCCGGTTCGGTCGAGCGCGCGCGCTACATGTTCCGTGACGGAAAGGGCGCATCCGGAGAGCTGCCCCCGAACAACTGGGACTCCGTCTTCGGCGGCCCCGCCTGGACCCGCGTCACCGAGCCCGACGGCACACAGGGGCAGTGGTACCTGCACCTGTTCGACTCGTCGCAGCCCGACCTCGACTGGGAGAACCCGTGGGTGCGCGAGCAGTTCCGCGAGATCCTGCGTTTCTGGCTCGACCGCGGCGTCGACGGCTTCCGTGTCGACGTGGCCCACGGCATGATCAAGGCGCCCGGCCTGCCCGACTTCACCCCGAAGCCCGGCGGCAGCATGGGCGGAAGCAACGCGAGCGCCGAGGGCGTCTCGCTCGAGCCCGGCATCAGCGACCACAGCGACGACGGCGAGACCGCGCCGTTCTGGGCGCAAGACGGTGTGCACGAGATCTACCGCGACTGGAACCGGGTGCTCTCGGCCTACGAGGGCGACCGTGTGCTCGCCGCCGAGGCCTGGGTCGAGCCGCTCACCAAGCTCGCCCGCTGGGTGCGCCCCGACGAGATGCAGCAGGCGTTCAACTTCAGCTACCTCGAGACCCCGTGGACCGGCCCCGCGCTGCGCCGCGTCATCGACGACTCGATCTCGGCGTTCGCCGGCGTCGGCGCCCCGAGCACCTGGGTGCTGTCGAACCACGACGTGGTGCGCCACGCCAGCCGTCTCGCGCTCACCGCCGAGAACCCGCAGGGCGACGGCATCGGACCGAAGTCGGCCGGCCTGCCCGACCCCGAGCTCGGGCTGCACCGCGCCCGCGCCGCCACCGCCCTCATGCTCGGCCTGCCGGGCAGCGCCTACGTCTACCAGGGCGAAGAGCTCGGCCTGCCGGAAGCGATCCACCTGCCCGACGACTCGCGTCAAGACCCGACCTGGTTCCGCACGAACGGGGAGCGTTACGGACGCGACGGATGCCGCGTGCCGATCCCCTGGGAAGCCGATGCTCCCGCCTTCGGCTTCAACGCGACCGGCGAGAGCTGGCTGCCGCAGCCGTCCGAGTGGGGCGCCTACGCGCGCGACACCCAGGTCGGTGTCGAGGGCTCGACGCTCGAGCTCTACACGGCGCTGCTCGCGCTGCGTCGCGAGAGCGACCTGGGCATGGGCGAGCTCGAGTGGATCACCGGGCTCGGCGAGTCGGTCGTGGCCTACACGAACCGCGGCATCACGGTGATCGCGAACACCGGCCAGGTGCCCGTGGAGCTGCCGATCGGCACCCTGCTCGCGTCGAGCGGCCCGGTCACCGGCGGATCGCTGCCCGCCGACACGACGGTCTGGCTGACGCTCGCCGGTTGAGCAGGCCGCCCGCGGCCGTATCGAAACCTGCTCGCTGAAGCTCGCCGGTTGAGCAGGCCGCCCGCGGCCGTATCGAAACCTGCTGGCTGAAGCTCGCCGGTTGAGTAGTCCGCCCGCGGCCGTATCGAATCCCGCTCGACGGGTATCGGTACGGTCGCCAGGGCGACCTACTCGACCCGCGACGGCAGCTAGTTGACCGCGTTGGCGGTGAGCCAGGCGAACGGGTCGACCACGACGCCGTCGAGGTGCACCTCGAGGTGCAGGTGCGCTCCGGTCGAGGCGCCCGTCGATCCGACGAGGCCGATGAAGTCGCCGACCTTGACGGCCTGGCCGACGCTCAGCGGGCTGGAGCCGCCGATCATGTGGCCGTAGATGCTCTCGACCTTCTGGCCGTTGATGACGTGGTCCATGTAGACGTGCTGGCCGAAGCTGCCCGCGAAGGAGGCCTGGGTCACGACGCCGTCGGCGATCGCGTAGATCGGGGTTCCGGAGCCGGGGGTGAAGTCGACGCCGTTGTGGTGGCTGGAGCAGCCGCGGCAGGGTGCGACCCGGTCGCCGTAACCCGAGCTGATCGGGGTGGCGTACGGGAACGGCCAGCGCACCGCGCCGGTCGTCGGTGTGAAGGTCGAGACGCGCGTTCCGTACTTCTCGCGGACGACCTCGGCGTACGAGGTGACGGTGAAGGCGTCGCGGGAGAGGGCGCCGACCGACGCGTCGGCGGCGACCTCGACGGCCTGCTCGGGACCGGAGTCGGCGATGATCGAGCCGCCGGCGCCGCCCACGGGCTCGTCGGCGAAGGTGATGAAGGCGTTGGCCGGAACCGTGGTGCCCACGAGCAGCGCGCCCGAGAACAGCAGCGCTCCGACGGAGAGAAGGGTGGAGGCCGGGCGCGACTTCGTCGTCTTCGCCTTGCGTCCGAGCTTCGGGAGCTTGGTGATGCGCACCTTGGGCGGCGCTTCCGCGCGACGCTGGGCCCGCGCTACGCGGCGGCTGCCCTTGATCTTGGTGCCGACGACGATGGGGATGGCTTCCGGATGAATCGGCTCCTCGTCTGCGGAGAACAGGGTCTGCAGGAACGGGTCGTCGACCGGCGCCTCGGCGACCGCGTCGTCGGCCAGCGACGGCTCGACCGAGACGGTGTGCGTGATCGTGGGCTCGTCGCCGGCGATGCTCTCGACGGGCAGCTCCGACATCGAGGCCTCGACCGCCATGGGCAGCGAAGCGAAGAAACCGATCTCGGTGGGCTCGTGGGCCGCGGCGGGGGTGGGCACCGGTGCGGCGGCAGCGGCGGCCGCGGCTTCCATGGCACGCAGTTGACGCCGCGTCAGGGGAGCGGGTGTTTCATTCGTCACGATACGGGGCGTCCTGACGTCGACCGATTAAAAGCGCGCGGAACGACGGTATTTTGTACGTTCATCGCGGTTTCTCCTCTAAAAAGCGGCCTCGCCGTGATGGGGAAGGCTCTGTTCTTCGGGTCTAACTTCGGGTTAGTCACGCTCGGGCGGAAGGCCACAAAGGTAACGGATAGATAAACATTACCTGCAAACGCATCGATCTGCCACCCCAGTGCGGGTCACGCGACCCCGACGCGCAGCTCCCGCTCGAGAGCCGAGGCAAGCTCGGCAGGGGCGGCGAGGAGAAAATCGGCGCTCGCGGGCGCCCCGTCGAAGCCGGCGACGACCGCTCCGGCCTCGCGGGCGACGAGGGCGGCGGCCGCGTGGTCCCACGGTTTGAGCCCGCGCTCGAAATAGCCGTTCAGGCGGCCGGTCGCGACCGCGCTGAGGTCGAGCGACGCGGTTCCGAACCGTCGGATGTCGCGCACGAGCGGCAGCAGCCGCGCGACGACATCGCCCTGTTCCCCACGCACGGCGGCGTCGTAGGAGAAGCCCGTTCCGACGAGCGACTGGGCGAGGGATGCGGGCTCGGCGACGCGAAGCTGCTGATTTCCCGAGAACGCGCCCCCGGCATCCGAGGCGGTGTAGATCTCGGCCGAAACCGGGTTGGTGACGCAGCCGGCCAGGGCACGCCAGGTGAGCGGATCGGGCCCGCCCTCGACCACGGCGATGCTCACCGCCCAGTGCGGGATGCCGTACAGGTAGTTGACGGTGCCGTCGATCGGGTCGACCACCCAGGTGAGCCCGCTCGACCCGCCCTCGGCTCCGCCCTCTTCGCCGAGGAAGCCGTCGTGCGGCCGTGTGTCGGCGAGCATCGAGCGGATGAGGTTCTCGGTCTCGCGGTCGGCGAGCGTGACGACGTCGACCGGGCTCGACTTGTGGTCGGCGACCTCGACGCCCTCCCGGCGGCGGCGCCACGCGAGCTCGCCGGCCTTCACGGCGACGTCGCGGGCGAGGGTCAGCAGGTCGTCGTAGGGCATGGGTCGAGGCTAGCGAACGGGCCGCCGACATTCCCTCGAAAAAGTTTTTCGCGGTGTCGGCATTTGTGCCGACAAACGTGTACCCTGATGTCAGCGGTCGACTTCCCCCGGAGCCGATCGCGAATAGCTAGTTCGGTTGACCCGCCTCTCCCCTAGGTGGCGATGTCCTGGCTGAAGGCGCTGACCGACCCGAATGGTCGCGCAGGGTGCCCGCTACCACTTCCCTGGTGCGGGCATCCGACCTTCCCCCTCTTCTCCCTGCCGACTCCTCCGTGCCGGTCGAGTAGGTCGCTCAGCGACCGTATCGAGACCCTGCCGACAGGGCGAATCTCCCCGCACACGCCGCAGACAGGACGAACGGGGCCCGTACGTCCGCGTCCTCCTGTCGGATGGGCTGCACGCGGCCGGGTACGCAAAAGGCCCCGACTCTCGTCGGGGCCTTTTCCAGCTTCCTGGTGGCGAGTGAGGGATTCGAACCCCCGAATGCGATGCAGTCTGATTTACAGTCAGATCCCTTTGGCCGCTTGGGTAACTCGCCAGGGCGCTCCCGTCCACATGTATTCATCTGACCGAAGGCGCTGAACCAGAATAGCCTGACTTTTGCCTCGTCAAAATCACACCGGCCGTCAGGGCCTCTTTGGCCGATAGTATCGCTGTGCCAAGGGAGGTGGGCCGCGTGCCGGGAATCAACGAAGTCGCGCTGCTCGCCGGCGTTTCGACCGCCACCGTTTCCCGCGCGCTCAGTGGAAACGGGCACGTCTCCGACACCACGAAGTCGCGGGTGAAGGCCGCCGCGTTCGAGCTCGGTTACGTCGTGTCATCCAACGCTTCGAGCCTCGCGACCGGCCGCACGAAAAACATCGGCGTCGTGATCCCGTTCCTCAACCGCTGGTTCTTCTCCTCGGTGGTCGAGGGCGCCGAGCACGCGCTGCTGCGCAACGGCTACGACCTCACGCTCTACAACCTGAGCGGCAGCGGCGACGAGCGGCGCAGCGTCTTCGAGCACTTCCTGCTGCGCAAACGGGTCGACGCCGTCATCGCCATCTCGCTCGAGCTCACCGCGAGCGAGGTCGGCAGCCTGCTCGACATGGACAAGCCGATCGTCGGCGTCGGCGGCCCGTTGCCCGGCCTGCAGACCCTGAGCATCGACGACGTGCAGGTGGCGCGCCTCGCGACAGAGCACCTGCTCGCGCTCGGCCACCGCGCGATCGCGCACATCGGCGGCAACGACGAGGTCGAGATGGACTTCCACTTGCCGACCAACCGCCGCGTCGGCTACGAGGCGGCGCTGCGCGCGGGCGGCGTCGCGGTCGACCCCGCCCTGTTCGCGGAGGCCGATTTCACGATGCCGGGCGGCTACCGCGCCGCGACCGCGTTGTTGCGTGACCCGCGCACGCGGCCGACGGCGGTGTTCGCGGCCTCCGACGAGATGGCGATCGGCACGATCCTCGCGGCACGCGACCTCGGCCTGAGCGTGCCGGGCGACCTGTCGGTGGTCGGCGTCGACGACCACGAGCTCGCCGGGTTCTTCGGCCTGAGCACCGTGGCGCAGTACCCGGCCGAACAGGGGCGCCGTGCGGTCGAGATGCTGATGGATCGTCTGCACCCGACGCACCGCACTCCGGCCGAGAACGTCCCGCTGCGGTTCGATCTGATCGAGCGGGCGAGCACGGCCGCGCCGCGTACGCCGCCGCGGGCGGGTTAGAGGCCGCGACCCCTGCGACGCATGCGCAGTCCGTAGATGCTGCCCGCGAAGCCGACCACGACGAGCAGGATCGGGATGATGAAGGGGCCGATGTCCATACCCCGATGGTATCCCGCCCGGGCTATTGCGCCTGCGAGCGGTACCTGCTGCCCGCCTCGGCGATGATCACCGCGTAGTCGGGGTCGGAGTTGTACGCGGCGATGCCCGCGTGCCAGCCGTCTTCTCCGGCCATGTCGCCGCTCGCGCGGCAGAGGTAGTTGGCGGACGCCGCGACCGCGTCGTCGATGTTCTGCGGGTCTTCGAGACCGTCGCCGCTCGCATCGACGTGCCAGTTGCGCCACGTCTGCGGGATGAGCTGCATCGGGCCGACCGCGCGGTCGTACTCGGCGTCGCCGTCGATCGTGCCCTCGTCGCTGTCGGGGATGAGCGCCGTCGCACCGCCCTCGAGCGCGATGCCGAAGATGCCCGGCGCGACCGTGCCGTCGGCTCCGACCGCGGAACCGTCGTGGCTGCCGTGCCTGCTCTCCGCGTAGCCGATCGCGGCGAGCGTGTTCCAGCCCAGGCCGCAGTCGGGCATCTCGGCGGCCTTCGCGATCGCGACACCGGCGTAGGCGGCGAGCGCACGTTCGGGGATGCCGGTCGACTCGGCCGTCTCGGCGAGCCAGGCCGGGTCGACGATGCCGGCGACTCCGGCGCCGGCGGGGGTGGCCGCCTCGACGGGGGCCGCGGCGGGCGACGCCCAGGTCGGCGCGGGCAGTGCGTCGTCCGGGTCGGAGCCGGGGGCGAAGACGAAGAAGGCGACGAGTCCGGCCGCGACGGCTGCCGCTGCCACCCCGATCAGAATGCGGGTGTGGCGACGAGCGGGCATCCCTCGTTCTACCATGGGGGTATGGCAGATCCCACATTCGACATCGTCAGCAAGGTCGACAAGATGGAGGCGGAGAACGCCGTCAACCAGGCCCAGAAGGAAATAGCCACGCGCTACGACTTCAAGGGTGTTGGCGCGTCCGTCGAATGGAGCGGCGAGAAGCTGCTCCTCAAAGCGAGCGCCGAAGAGCGTGTGAAGGCGGTGCTCGAGGTTCTCGAGGCCAAGTTCATCAAGCGCGGCATCGGACTGCGCAGCCTCGACGCCGGCGAGCCCTACCCGAGCGGCAAGGAATACCGCATCGAGATCTCGCTCAAGAACGGCATCTCCTCGGAGGACGCGAAGAAGGTGAGCAAGATCATCCGCGACGAGGCCCCGAAGGGTGTGAAGTCGCAGATCCAGGGCGACGAACTGCGCGTCACGTCGAAGAGCCGCGACGACCTGCAGGCCGTCATGGCGCTCCTCAGGGGCAAGGATCTCGACATCGCCCTGCAGTTCGTCAACTTCCGCTGAGAACAATTCACGCGACGGCGCCCCGCCGGACGGGCGCCGTCGATAGACTGCGGATTTGATGGATGGATTCGGATTCTTGTCGCTCCCCGCGGTCGTGCTCGCGCTCGCCGCGGTCGACTTCGTCATCCGCCTGACCTGCCTCATCTACGTTCCGCGCAATCGCCGCCCGCAGACCGCGACGGCCTGGCTGCTCGCCATCTTCTTCCTCCCGCCCTACATCGGGGTCACCCTGTTCCTGCTGCTCGGCAGCCGGCGGCTGCCGAAACACCGCCGTGAGAAGCAGGCGGAGATCAACTCGTTCATCACCGAGACCACCGAGGGGTCGGACGAGGTCAAACACGACCACCCGTGGCTCGACCCGGTCGTCGAGCTGAACCGCCACCTCGGCGCCATGCCGCTCGTCGGAGGCAACACCGCGAAGCTCTACGGAACCTACGACGAGACCCTCGTCGAGATGACCGCCGCGATCAACGCGGCCACCAAGTGGGTGCACGCCGAGTTCTACATCCTCGCCCTCGACAAAACCACGGCCCCGTTCTTCGACGCGCTCGAGGCGGCCGTCGACCGCGGTCTCGAGGTGCGGGTGCTGCTCGACCACATCGCCGGCCTCCGCTCGGTCGGGTACCGGCGCACACTGCGCCGCCTGCGCAAGGCCGGTGTGCACTGGTCGCTGATGCTGCCGGTGCAGCCGCTGCGCGGAAAGTGGCAGCGCCCCGACCTGCGCAACCACCGCAAGATCCTCGTGCTCGACGGCAACGTCGCCTTCACCGGCTCGCAGAACGTCGTCGACTCGAGCTACAACAAAAAGGGCAACCTGCGCCGCGGCCTGCACTGGAAAGACCTCATGGTGCGCTTCGAGGGCCCCATCGTCGCCGGTATCAACGCGCTCTTCATCACCGACTGGTACACCGAGACCGGCGAGCTGCTGCTGCGTGAGGCCAACACCGTGCCCCGCCCGCTGCCCGCCAACACCCTCGACGCCCAGGTCGTGCCGAGCGGGCCCGGCTTCGAGGGCGAGAACAACCTGCGGCTGTTCAACTCGCTGCTCTACCTCGCGCAGGAGAAGATCATCATCACCTCGCCCTACTTCGTGCCCGACGAGTCGATGCTGTACGCCATCACGACGGCCGCGCAGAGCGGCATCGACGTGCAGCTGTTCGTCTCCGAGATCGGCGACCAGCCCGTCGTCTACCACGCCCAGCGCAGCTACTACGAGGCGCTGCTGCGCGCCGGCGTGCGCATCTGGCTCTACCGCGCGCCGACCGTGCTGCACTCGAAGTTCTTCACGATCGACGACGAGGTCGCGGTGATCGGCTCGAGCAACATGGACATGCGCTCGTTCAGCCTCAACCTCGAGATCTCGGTGATGGTGCACGGAAAGTCGTTCGTCGACGACCTGCGCAAGGTCGAGCAGGAATACCGCGAGACGTCGCGTGAGCTTTTTCTCGAAGAATGGATGTCACGGAACCGCGCGTCGGCCGTGCTCGACAACGTCGCCCGCCTCACCGCCGCGGTGCAGTAGCCCCGCCTGCTCGGCGCCAGACTCTTGCGCGCGCGCGAAAGCGAATGTTATTCTCCAATCACTTTCCCGTCAGTAAGCGCCGAGAAGGGAGCACTCCCGTGCCGTCCTCCACGCTCATCACGGCCGCGCACTCCGCCGCCGCGAACAACGACGGGCTCACCTGGTGGCTCGCCAGCGCGTGCATGCTCGCGTTCCTGCTCGCGACCGCCGGCGCCATCCTGCTCGCGGTGCACCAGCGTCGCGACCGCATCCCCGAGACGCACTACCGGCGCCATCCGCCGACCGGCACCCCCGGCCCGCCCGACTGACGACGGACGGCCCCGCCTGCCGGCGGGGCCGTCTGCCTGGGTGGCTAGGCGTTCGAGACGCGCACCATCTCGTCGCGCTCGACGACCTTGATGCGGGTGCGGCCGGCGGCCTCGCCGAGACCGAGCTCGTGCTGGTCGAGGTTGTGCCAGCCGTCGAGGTTGGTGAACTCGATGCCGCGGCTCTTCAGCAGTTCGACGACAGACTCCTCGTCGGGGTGCGCGGGCGCCCACCAGTTCGCCTGGTCGTTGAGCACGTGCTTGATGGTCTCCATCGCGTCGCTCTTGGTGTGGCCGATGAGGCCGACCGGTCCGCGCTTGATCCAGCCGGTGGCGTAGATGCCGTGCAGCTGCTCGTGGTTGTCGTCGATGACCTGGCCCTCGCGGTTCGGGATGACACCGCGCTTGTCGTCGAACGGGATTCCGTCGAGCGGCGAGCCGAAGTAGCCGACCGCGCGGTAGAGCGCCTGGATCGGGATCTCGCGGATCTCGCCGGTTCCGCGCGTTCCGCCCTCGCCGTCGGGCTCGGTGCGCTCGTAGCGGATGCCGGCCACGCGGGCCGAGTTGGTCGACTCGTCGAACGTGCCCGTGATCTCGAGCGGCTTCGCGTGGAAGTGCAGGTGCAGGCGACGCGAGGCGGTGCCGGTCTCGCGGGCGCGCCACTGGGTGAGCACCTTGTCGATGACGAAGACCTGCTTGTTGCTGGCGATGGCGGCCTTCGACGCCTCGTCGTACTCGAAGTCTTCGTCGTAGACGATCATGTCGACGTCGTTCAGTTCGCCGAGTTCGCGCAGCTCGAGCGGCGAGAACTTCACCTGCGCCGGTCCGCGGCGGCCGAAGACGTGCACGTCGGTGACGGGCGAGTTCTTCAGGCCCTGGTAGACGTTGTCGGGGATCTCGGTGGGCAGCAGGTCGTCGGCGTGCTTGGCGAGCATGCGCGCCACGTCGAGGGCCACGTTGCCGTTGCCGATGACCGCGACGGATGACGCGTCGAGGGGCCACTCGCGGGGGAAGTCGGGGTGGCCGTCGTACCAGCTGACGAAGTCGGCCGCTCCGTAGCTGCCGGGCAGGTCGATGCCGGGGATCACGAGGGGCGCGTCTTTGATCGACCCGGTGGAGAAGATCACGGCGTTGTAGTGCTTCTTGAGGTCGTCGAGGGTGATGTCGCGGCCGAAGAGCACGTTGCCGAAGAGGCGGATCTGCCCGGAGTCGAGCACGTCGCGCAGCGCGTTGATGATGCCCTTGATGCGCGGGTGGTCGGGGGCGACGCCGTAGCGCACGAGCCCGTAGGGGGCGGGGAGCTGTTCGAACAGGTCGATCGAGACGTCGAACTGCTTCTCCGCCTTGAGAAGGATGTCGGCGGCGTAGATTCCGGCGGGGCCGGCTCCGACGATGGCCAAGCGCAATTTGGTCATGGTGAGTCTTTCGATCGTGTGGTTTCGATACGGCCGCGGACGGCCTACTCAACCAGCGGTTGGGACAAAAATCAGTTGGAGCGCTCGACGACCGTGTCGGCGAAACGCGTGAGCGACTTCTTCACCGGGCCGTCGGGCAGCGGGGCGAGCGCGGCCACGGCCTCGCGCGCCCAGCGGTGCGCCTCGGCGCGGGTCTGTGCGGTGACCTCGTGGTCGCGCAGCTCGGCGATGGCGGCGTCGATGTCTGCGGTGGCCTGACCCTGCGCGATCGCCTCGACCTCGCGCTCGATGCGGGCGAGCAGGGCCGCCGCGTCGGCGTCGACGACCGCGAGCTCGCGCAGGTAGAGCAGCGGCAGAGTGGAGACGCCGGCGCGCAGGTCGGTTCCGGGCACCTTGCCGGTCTGCTCGCCCGACTCGGCGAGGTCGATGATGTCGTCGATCAGCTGGAAGGCCACACCGATCTTCTCGCCGAACTCGACCACGGGCGCGTTGTACTCTTCGGGCGCTCCGGCGGTGATGACACCGACGGCCGCGGCCGCCGCGATGAGCGACCCGGTCTTGTCGGCGAGCACCTGAAGGTAGTGCTCGATCTCGTCTTCGCCGTCGCGCGGGCCGATCGTCTCGTGCAGCTGGCCGAGGCAGAGGCGCTCGAACGTGTCGGCCTGCAGGCGGATGACGCGTTCGCCGAGGTTCGCGACCAGCTTCGACGCGCGGGCGAACAGCAGGTCGCCGGTGAGGATCGCGACCGAGTTGCCCCACACGGCCTGGGCCGTGGGAACCCCGCGGCGCATGGTCGATTCGTCCATGACGTCGTCGTGGTAGAGCGAGGCGAGGTGGGTGATCTCGATGGCCTTGGCCGCGGCGAAGACCGTGTCGCTGTTGCCGTCGCCGAGTTGGGCGCTGAGCAGGGTGAGCAAGGGGCGCACGCGTTTGCCGCCCGCTTCGAGCAGGTAGCGGCTCGTGACATCCGCCATATCGTCGGCGAACGACATCTCGACCAACAGGCCGTTCTCGACGATGTCGAGACCGTCTTCGATCTCTTTGACAAACCTGCGCTCGTCGCTCGACGCGAAAAGCTTGTCGCCCAGGCCGAGCGAAGAGCTCAGGGTGTTCCTGCGACGAGCAAGGGGAACGCTGGCGTTCACTCTCTGACCGTTTTTCTGCTGGGAAACCCGTGGCGGGTCTCGGCGAAGTTACTGGGGCTGGACGGGGATCGACCGGGTGGTCGCGCCCTTCTTGCGTTTGGCGACCGACGCGAGTACCGCGGCGTCTTCGGGCTTGCGGCCGCGGTGGAGCGCGACGATGCCGGCGGTGAGGTTGCGCCACGCGACACGGGTGAAGCCGACGCCGCGGATCCAGCGGCTGAGCTCGGCCTGGTCGGGCCAGGCGCGGATCGACTCTTCGAGGTAGTCGTAGGCGTCGGTGTTCGAGCTGGTGACGCCGACCACGGTCGGCATGACGTACTTGAGGTAGGCGTTGTAGCCGGCGCGCAGCAGCGCACGGGGCGGCTTCGAGAACTCGCAGATCACGAGGCGGCCGCCGGGCTTGAGCACGCGGTACATCTCGGCGAGCGCCTGCTTGGGGTCGTTGATGTTGCGCAGCCCGAAGCTGATCGTGACGGCGTCGAACTCGTCGTCGCCGAACGGCAGCTGCTCGGCGTTGCCCTCGACGAACTCGAGGTCGGGGTGGCGGCGACGGCCCTCGGCGACCATGCCGGGCGAGAAGTCGAAGGCCACGACGGTGGCGCCGGTCTTGGTGAGGGCGATCGAACTCGTGCCGGTTCCCGCGGCGATATCGAGGATACGCTCGCCCGGTTTCGGATCGATTGCTCGCACTGTTGCGAAGCGCCAGATCGGGGCATTGCCCGCCGAGAGAACGTTGTTGGTTCGGTCGTAGTGCTTCGCGACACCATCGAACATGTTCGCTACCTCGTCGGGCTGCTTCTGCATGTCGGCTTTAGTCACCCCACAAGTCTACTGAGATACGCGATTCACTGTCCCCGCTGCGGGCGGGGGTACGCTGGTGAAGTGAGTACGCCTGCCGGATCCATTGCCCATCTGGCAGTAGAAACCGTGGAGATCGACGATATCGGTCCCCTGGTTCCGCTGCTCGACTCCCGCGATCCGCTGCTGTTCATCCGCCGCGGGCAGGGCATCGCCGGCATCGGCGAGGCCATGCGTCTCGAATTCACCGGTCCGAACCGCATGACCGACGCCGCCGCCGCCTGGCGAGAGGTGCTGGCATCCGCCTCGATCGTCGACCCGTTGGCCCTGCCGGGCACCGGTCTCGTCGCCCTCGGCAGCTTCGCCTTCTCCGAACACTCGGCCGCGACGAGCGTGCTCATCGTCCCCTCGGTCGTCATCGGCCGCAAGGGCGGCACCTCGTGGATCACCCGCATCAATTCGGATGCGCCGGTTCCCGCACCGCGCCCGTTCGGCGCGGAATACCGCATCTCGCTGCTGCCGGGCGCCATGACGGGCGACGCGTTCGTCGCCGCCGTCGACACCGCGCTCGAGCGCATCCACACCGGGAGTGTGCGTAAGGTCGTGCTCGCCCGCGACCTCATCGGCCACCTGCCCGAGGGCGCCGACCTGCGCCTCGTGCTCGCGTCGCTGGCCCTCGGCTACCCCGACTGCTTCACCTTCGCGGTCAACGGCTTCATCGGCAGCTCGCCCGAGACGCTCGTGCGCGTCGACGCGGGCAGCGTGAGCGCCCGCGTGCTCGCCGGGACGATCAGCCGCGGCGCCGACGCCCAGGCCGACCACGACGCCGCCGTGGCGCTCGCCACCTCGACGAAAGACCTCGACGAGCACCAGTACGCGCTCACCTCGGTTCTCACAGCCCTCGCGCCGCACAGCTCGACGCTCGCCGCGAGCGACCAGCCGTTCACGCTCAAGCTCCCCAACCTGTGGCACCTCGCGAGCGACGTGGCCGGAACGCTCAGCGACGGCTCGAGCTCGCTCGACCTCATCGCCGCCCTGCACCCGACCGCGGCCGTCGCCGGGGCCCCCACGCAGGCCGCGCTCGACCTGATCCACGAACTCGAGCCCTTCGACCGCGGGCGCTACGCCGGACCGGTCGGCTGGGTCGGCGCGAACGGCGACGGCGAGTGGGCCGTCGCGCTGCGGTCGGCGCACGTCTCGGCCTCCGGACGGGTCACCGCCTACGCGGGCGGCGGCATCGTCGACGGCTCCGACCCGGTGCGCGAGCTCGCCGAGACGAAGATGAAGTTCCGCCCGATCGTCGAGGCGTTCAAGTAGCGGCGAGCCGCTTCTTCTCGGCCTCGACGTCGTAGTCGGCCTCGGGCCACTCGAGCGCCATGCCCCGCAGGGCGTCGAGCAGCAGCCGCTGCACCGACAGGCGGGCGTACCACTTGTGGTTCGCGGGAATCACCGACCACGGTGCATCCGGGGTCGACGTCCTGTCGAAGACCACCTGGTAGGCGTCTTGGTAAGCGGGCCACAGTTCGCGCTCGTCGACGTCGCCCGGGTTGTACTTCCAGTTCTTCTCGGGCCGGTCGAGCCGGGCGGCGAGCCGCTTCTTCTGCTCGTCGGCCCCGATGTGCAGCATGACCTTGACGACCGTCGTGCCCTCGGCGGCGAGCTCGGCCTCGAAGTCGTTGATCAGCCCGTACCGCTGCTCGACCACCTCGGGCGTCGAGAATCCGCGCACCCGGTGGATGAGCACGTCTTCGTAGTGCGACCGGTCGAACACCCCGAGATAGCCGTGCGGCGGAAGCTGCTTGCGCACCCGCCAGAGAAAGTCGTGGCTCTTCTCCTCGGGCGTCGGCGACTTGAACGCGAAGGCTTTGACGCCCTGCGGGTTCACCTGCCCGACGACGTGCCCGACGATGCCGCCCTTGCCCGCGGTGTCCATGGCCTGCAGCACGAGCAGCAGGCTCTTCTCGCCGCCGAACAGGCTCTGCGCGTAGAGCCGCTCCTGCAGGTCGGCGAGCTCGGCGGCCCCGGCGGCGAGTTCGCGCTCCCCCGCCTTCTTGCCCCCGTCGAACCCGGGCGTCGAGTCGGGGTCGACGTCGGCCAGCCGGAATCCGGGTGTCACGCGCAGCAGTTCGCTCATGCCCCCACGGTAGACCCGCTGCACGGAATCGCGCGATTGGCAATGGTCGCCTGAAACCTCTTCATTCGCGGCGCCGCTGCTTACAGTTGCGGGGTAGCCGCCGACCACGGCTGCCTCGACGAACATCAGAGTCTTCTGGGGACCACAATCGACATCACACTTTGCCTGAACTCGCGTGACGACGAGCTGCTGACAGCCGTCGCCACGGGTGATCACGATGCCTTTGCGGAGCTCTACGACCGGTTCGCCCCGCACGTCCTCGCCAGGGCCAAGAGGCAGGTCGGCGACGGCCTGCAGGCCGAAGATGTCGTGCGCGACGTCTTCCTCGAGTTCTGGCAGCAGGCGCCGCGCCTGCACCATGCGCGGGCCGACGTCGCGACCTGGCTGTTCGACCCGCCGCACCTGCGCTGCGCCTAGAGCGGGTCAGCGTTCGAGCGGCACTTCGATGAGGGTCGGGGTGTCGGATGCCGTGAGTCCGGAATCCAGTTCGCCCCGGTTCGCGAGATGGCGGTACTCCCACCCGTAGGCGGCGGCCAGCTGCTCGAGCGACACGCTCTGCGGGGTGAACATCACCCGGTCGAGCGGCTGGTGCGGAGCCGACGCCGCGACCTCGAGCGAGTCGAAGATGGTTCCCCCGCCGTCGTTGCCGACGATCACCTGCAGGCGCGGTCGGGGTTCGTGCGCTCCGAAGAGCAGCGAGCCGGCGTCGTGCAGCAGGGTGAGGTCGCCGAGCAGCACGCGGGTCACTCCCCCGGCGGCCGGCCCCTCGACCGACTGGCTGGCGAGCGCGATGCCGGTCGCGGTCGCGATCGTGCCGTCGATGCCGGCGAGACCGCGGTTGGCGTGCACGGTGATCTTCTTGCCCGGCACAAAACGGTCGGTCTCGCGGATCAGCCGGGAAGCTCCGAGCACGAGCCGGTCGTGCGGCCAGGTGACCCGCCAGACCGCCTCGGCCAGCGCCCGCCGGGTGACGGGCGCGCGCAGGCCGGCGAGCACCTGGCGCGAGAACGCTGCCTGGTCTTTGGGCACGGCCGAGATCGCCAGGTCGACGTCGGGGGCGTCCTGCTGTTCGAGCAGGGCACGGCTCGTGGTGACCCAGCGGCCGAGCCAGGCGCGGCCGACGCTCGAGTTGTCGGGCTCGCCGACGACGCGCACCGCGTCGGCGAACGTGGCGACGGCGTGGCCGGGGTTGTAGTCGTCGACGGCGGCCGAACGCACGACGGTGGTCGTGACATCCGGCCTCTGAATGAGCGCGGGGATCTCGCGGCTGAGCGTCGGGTGGCCGAAGACGACGACACGTTCGACCCGTTCGCCGAACTCGATCGCCGCGAGCAGCTCGCGGTAGGCGACGACGAGGTTCGGGCCGAAGTGGGCGCCGCTGGAGACCTCGGCGAGCAACGGGGCGCCGAGGGCGCGGGCGGTGGACTCCGCGACGGGGCCGGCGCCGTGGCCGGCGACCACGACCGTGCCCGGCGCCTGGAACAGCGGCAGCGGGTCGCCGGCGAGGCGCGGCGGCGCGTAGACGACGGGTTCGCGCGCTTCGGGCAGCGGCACGATGGCCGAGAGCGGCTCGACGAACGCGATGTTGAGGTGCACGGGGCCGGTCGTGATCGGCGACGTTCCGGCCGCGGCCATGACATCGGCGGCGACCGTGCGCGCCGACTCGATCTCGCCGGATTCGCCGGTCGGGGCGGTCACGTCGAACGACGCACGCACCGCCGACCCGAAGATGCCGGGCTGGGTGGTGGCCTGGTTGGCGCCGATGCCGCGCAGTTCGGGCGGCCGGTCGGCGCTGACGACGATGACCGGGACACCCGAGTGGTGGGCCTCGAGCACGGCCGGGTGCAGGTTGGCGACGGCGGTGCCCGACGTCGTGATCACGAGCACGGGGGTCGCGGTCTCGACGGCGAGGCCGAGTGCGAGGAAGGCGGCACCGCGTTCGTCGATGCGCACGCGCAGCCGGATGCGCCCGGCCTCTTCGAGTTCGGCCGCCGCGAGGGCGAGCGCCTGCGATCGGGAGCCGGGGCTCAGTACGACATCGCGCACCCCGAGGCGCACGAACTCGTCGAGAAGAGCGACCGCGAACAGGGATGCCGGCGAACTACTCCTTGGGCGGGTCATCGTCGAGTTCGGCGAGTTCCTGTTCGAGACGGCGGATGCGCTCGTCTTGTTCCTCGTCGCGACGGAGGTTCTTCAGGAAGTTGGGGTCGTCGTCGGGGGCCACCTGGCGGGGTTCGCCGCCGGGGTCTTGCCGGGACTTGCCGAGGAAGAACCAGAGCAGGGCGCCGATCACCGGCAGCACGATGATGATGATGACCCACGCGACCTTGTTGAGGGCGCGCACGCGGCGCACATCGGTGAGGATGACGTCGACAACGGCGAAGACGTCTAGGGCCACCACCACGAAGGGAAGGATGACGAGGAATCGAGCCATGCGGTCAATCTTAGGCTTTGCGCTGCCTACACTTGTCAGGTGAAGCCATGGTTGTTATATAGCGTGATCCGGGTGTCGATTTTCGCCGCCGTTCTCACCGTGCTCTTGTTGGCACAGACGCCGGGCTGGATCGCCGCGATCATCGCCGCCGTCTTCGGCTTCGCCGCCTCGTACATCTTCTTCGGCAAGCTGCGCGCCCAGGTCGCGCAGGGCCTCGAAGACCGCCGGACAGGCAAGACCCGCCCCGTCACCGACGACGAAGACGCCGAAGACCTCGACGCGTCGCTCGGCGACCAGAACTTCCTAGAAGGCGATGGCCAGCGAAAGCAGTAGCGCGTAGAGCAGCCCCGTGAAGCTGGTGAGCTGCAGCACGAGGATCAGCTCGCGCGCGGTCTTGGCGGTCAGGGCGATGATCACCGCGGGGATCGCGATGAGCAGCGTGCCGTAGGTGTAGGCCGCGTTCGCGAACTCGAGCACGAAGACCGCGAGGATCGCGTACGGCGCGAGCAGCAAGACGCTGAACAGGATGCGCGAGGCCCGGTCGCCGATGAGCGAGCTGAGCGTCTTCTTGCCGGCCAGCCTGTCTTGTTCGATGTCGCGCGTGTTGTTGACCACGAGCACGGCGACCGAGATGAGGCCGATCGCCACGGCCGCGAGCCAGTTCTCGTACGAGACGGTGCCGACCTGCACGAACATGGTGCCGGCCGTGGCCACGAGGCCGAAGAAGACGAAGACGAAGACCTCGCCGAGCGCCATGTAGCCGTAGGGGCGTTTGCCGCCCGTGTAGAACCAGGCCGCGACGATGCAGACCGCGCCGATGGCGAGCAGCCACCAGAACTGGGTGAGCACGACGAGGGCGATTCCGGCGAGCGCGGCGATGCCGAAGAAGGCGAGCGCGACGCCGAGCACGGCGCGCGGGCTGGCCGCACCGGAGCCGGTGAGGCGCGACGGGCCGACGCGGTTCTTGTCGGTGCCGCGGATGCCGTCGGAGTAGTCGTTGGCGTAGTTCACGGCGATCTGCAGCGCGAGCGCGACGGCGAGGCAGAGCAGTGCGCGCACCCAGTGCCAGCCCTCGTCGTTGTCGAACTGGTAGGCGGTGGCGGTTCCGAGCAGTACCGGGGCGACGGCGAGGGGCAGGGTGCGCAGGCGCGCCCCGCCGATCCACTCGGCGGCACCGGCCTTCTTCACCTGGGCGACGCCGGGCGGTCGGCCGCCGGGACGGCCGCTCTTGCCCGACTTCTTCGCCGGGGTCGCAGCGGTCGGTGTGGTCTTTTTCGCGTCTGGCACAGCGAAAGTCTAACGAGCGATACCCGCGCGGATGGCGAGGCGGTCGGGCTTGCCCGAGGCGAGCACCGGCAGCGAGTCGAGCACGACGATGCGCGACGGCATGGCCGCCCGGCCGAGGGCGCCGACCACGACCGGCTTGAGGCGCTCGAGCGGGTAGTCGACCGTCGCGACGAGCACGGGCACCTCGCCCCACTGTTCGCTCGGCTCCGACACGACGACCGCGTCGCCGAGACCGTCGAGCTCGCGCACGACCCGTTCGAGCGCCCCGAGCGAGACCTTGAGCCCGCCGGAGACGATGACGTCGTCGAGCCGGCCGATCACGCGCACGACCCCGTCGACGATCTCGCCCGCGTCGCCCGTGCGGTACCAGCGTTTGGCGTGGTCGGTGCGGAACGCGGCATCCGTCCTCTGCGCGTCGTCGAGGTAGCCCTCGGCGAGCACGGGGCCGGCGATCTCGATCTGGCCGTCGACGATGCGGGCCTCGCTCGATCCGATCGGCACCCCGTCGTAGACGCAGCCGCCGCTCGTCTCGCTCGACCCGTAGGTGCGGGTGACATTGAGGCCGAGCTCGAGCGCGCGTGCGATCAGCGAGACCGGCGTGGCCTGGCCGCCGACCAGGATGCGGTCGAACCGGCGCAGGGCGGCGAGCGCGGCGTCTTCGTCGATGAGCCTGGCCAGCTGGGCGGGAACGAGCGAGGTGTAGCGCTGCGCGTGGTCCATCGCGCCGGCCGCGGCGATGAACGCGTCGGCGCCGAAGTGGCCGCCGGCGACGACCACCGGAAGCGTCTCGGCGGTGAGCGACCGCACGAGCACGTTGATGCCGGCGATGTAGGTGGTCGGCAGGGCGAGCAGCCACTGTCCGGGGCCGCCGAGGGCGGTGTCGGATGCCGCGGCGCTCGCCAACAGGGCGTCGCTCGAGAGGGCGACCCGCTTGGGCACTCCCGTCGAGCCGCTCGACTCGATGACGAGCGCCACCCGCTGCGGCACCGTCGCGGGCAGCACTCCCGTCGGTCCGCCGGCGAACACGGCGGGGCCCTCGCCCGACAGCGCCCCGCGCAGGGCGACGAACATGTCGTCCGGCCCTGTCGCGACGAGCGCCCTCGTCATCAGTACTGCCAGGGGTACGGCGACCAGTCGGGCGCGCGCTTCTCGAGGAAGGCGTCGCGGCCCTCGACCGCTTCGTCGGTTCCGTAGGCGAGGCGGGTGGCCTCGCCGGCGAAGACCTGCTGGCCGACCATGCCGTCGTCGACCGCGTTGAAGGCGAACTTGAGCATGCGGATGGCCGTCGGGCTCTTGCCGAGGATCGTGTTGGCCCACTCGTAGGCCTTCGTCTCGAGCTCGGCGTGCGGAACGACCGCGTTGATCGCGCCGATCTCGAGGGCGCGCTGGGCGTCGTACTCTTCGGCGAGGAAGAAGATCTCGCGCGCGAACTTCTGGCCGACCTGGCGGGCGAAGTAGGCGCTGCCGTAGCCGCCGTCGAACGAACCGACGTCGGCGTCGGTCTGCTTGAACTTTCCGTGCTCGGCGCTCGCGATCGACAGGTCGCAGACGACGTGCAGCGAGTGCCCGCCGCCGGCCGCCCAGCCGGGGATGACCGCGATGACGACCTTGGGCATAAAGCGGATGAGCCGCTGCACCTCGAGGATGTGCAGGCGGCCGGTGGTGGCTGCGCTCGGGGCGACCTCGCCCTCGTTCACCTCGTAGAGGTACCCGTCGCGGCCGCGGATGCGCTGGTCGCCGCCCGAGCAGAACGCCCAGCCGCCGTCTTTCGCGCTCGGCCCGTTTCCGGTGAGCAGCACGACTCCGACGGCCGAGTTCTGGCGGGCGTCGTCGAGCGCGCGGTAGAGCTCGTCGACCGTGTGCGGGCGGAACGCGTTGCGCACCTCCGGCCGGTTGAACGCGATGCGCGCGACCCTCCCCGCGGTGTCGTGATGGTACGTGACATCCGTCAGCGCTTCGAAGCCGGCGACCGGCTTCCACACGCTCGGGTCGAACAGGTCAGAGACGTCGGGCATACCCCCAGCCTACGACGGCCGGGGGCACGCGAAGGGGGCACGCACCGCAGGACCCGAACCCGCGGCGCGTGCCCGGCCTGTGGGGCTAGCGCACCTCGATCTCGAAGATCGAGTAGCCGTACGGCGTCGCGCGGTGCACGCCCTGAACCCGGATGTAGCGGTACTCGCCCTCCACCTGGAACGACTCGAGGCCGCCGGCCCCCGCCTTCTCGGTGGCGAGGGTCGTGAACGGGCCCTTCGCGCTCGTCGCACCCTGGACCAGGTACTCCGAGGCGAAGGCGCCCTCCCAGCGCACATCGACGGTCGAGACCTCCGCGGCGGCGCCGAGGTCGAGGGTGATCGACTGGTCGTCGCTCGCCTCGCTCGACCAGCGCGACGAGTCGTCGCCGTCGGCCACGTTCTCGGCCTTGGTGCCCGAGGCCTCCTCGCTGGTGGCGCTGACCTTCGCGCCCTCGGCGAGGTTCTTCGCCGTCACGGTGCCGTCGGCCGACCAGACCGAGAGGTCGAACAGCGAGTAGCCGTACTGCGTGGCCCGCTCGACGCCCTTCATCCGCACGAACCGGGCGCGGGTGTCGACGGCGTGGCTGTCGTGCGCGCCGTCGCCGGCGTTCTCGGTGACGACCGTCTGCCAGTCGTCGCCCGTCGTCTCGCGCGTCTGCAGCAGGTACTTGGCCCCGAACGAGGCCTCCCATTCGAGGCCGATGCGCTCGACCGTCGCGACCGAACCGAGGTCGACCTCGATCCAGGCGCCGTCGTTGGCGGCGCTCGACCAGCGGGAGGTCGTCGACCCGTCGACCGCGAACTTGGCGGGGGTGCCCGAGTTCTCGGTGGACGACGCCGTGGCCGTCTTGCCGGATGCCACGTTGGCGAGCACGCCAGGCGTGGGGTCTCCCGGTTCCTCGGGCTCTTCGCCGGGCTCCTCGGGCTCCTCGGTGGCGCTGTTGGCGCGCACGGTCACCGTGGACGTACCCTCGACGCCGTCGAACTCGACGGCCACGGGGTAGACACCCGCGGTCGTGCCGGCGGTGTAGGTGCCGTCGGCGGTGATCGTGCCGCCCTCGGCCGTGAACGGCCGGGTCACGCGTCCGCCGTTGCCCTGCTCGTCGAAGGCCCAGGCCGCGAAGGTCACGTCGCGGCCGCCGACGACCGCGGCGTTCTGCGGGGTGACCAGCAGTTCGCTGGTCTCGATCGCGGAGGTCGACAGCGTTCCGGTCACACCGAGATCCCAGATCGAGTAGCCGTAACCGGTGAGGCGTTCGAGACCGAGCACCCGCAGGTAGCGGCCGGTGGCCTCGAGCGCCACGTCGTCGATCGCGGGAACGGTCTTGGTCACCGTCTGCACGGTCTTCCATGGGCCGTCCGCGTCATCCGCGACCTGGATCTCGAACTTCGAGGCTGCCGCGTTCTCCCAGTTGATGTGCACCGACGAGATGTCGTACCGCTCGCCGAGGTCGACGCGCAGCCACTGTTCGCCCGCTCCGTGCGTGCTCTCCCAGCGCGTCGTCGACGAACCGTCGACCGCTGCCTCCGCCGTGTTCGCACCGTCGAAGCTCGACGCCGCGACCGGCTTGCCCTGGGCGATGTCGGTCGCCGTGGGAACGACCGCGACGACCGCGGTTCCGGATGCGGCACCCGCCGAGGCGGTCAGGTAGCCGGCGCCGGTCGCGTCGGTCGTGAGCACGCCCGCGGCGTCGACACTGCCCGAGGCGGTGGTCTGCCAGCTGACGGCGCCCGATTCGATCGGGTCTCCGTACTGGTCGAGGCCGGTCGCGGTGAACGGAGTGGATTCGCCCTCCGTGAGGCGCACGAACTCCGGCGAGACCGCGAGGCTCGACAGCACGGGGCGAGGGGCCACGCGCAGCTCGTAGGTCGCCGTGGTCGACCCGGACTTCGCCGTGACCGTGATCGGGTCGGCGTTCTTCGTCGCCGAGAACTCGCCCGCGGCGTCGATGGTGCCGCCGCCGTCTACCGACCAGGTCAGGTCGTCGAGCGGGATGGTCGCGCCGTACTGGTCGTAGCCGACCGCGGTGAACGCGAGCGAGTCGCCGCGCTGCACGGTCTTGGCCGAGTCGGGCGCCGTGATCTCGATGTGGTCGAGCTCGGCGTCGAGGTAGTGCTGCACCATGGTGTGTGCCGGCACCTGGATCGTGCCGATGACCGCGTCACCGTCGTAGACCTCGTATCCGGCCTGCGCGTCGGTGCCGTTGAACACCGCGTAGCTGTAGGCCTTCGTCTCGGCGTTGTAATACACCTGGCTCGTGGGGTTCGCCACGTGACGGGTGAGCACCTCGCTGCCGAGCGAGCGGTTCGCCATCGCGTTGTAGTAGACCGCGCCCGCCATGGAATCGCTCGTGACGACGGGGTCGTCGGTCTTCTTCAGCTCTGCGTACATGTCGGCGTAGAAGTCGGGGTCGCTCTGCGCGGTCATTCCGAGCACCACGTTGCCGAGCGCGTCGCCCATGCGGCTGTAGACGCCGGCCGCCTGCGCGGTATCGACTCCGCTCTCATAGCCGGAGACGTCGTAGTTGTGCATCTTCTGCTGCACCTCGGGGTCGGCCGAGTAGTCCGTCGACAGGTAGTCGAAGAGCTTCCAGCCCTGCGCCCACTCCTTGGGATCGGCGTCGGGATTGGCCGCGGGCGGCGTCGGGGGCGCGAATGACGCGGGCACCGTCTCGGGCGTCCAGTGCTCGTCGGAGAAGACCGGCTGGTCGTTCTCGTCGACCGTGAAGTACAGCTCGCCGGTCGCGGCGTCGAAGAGCGGGTTGGCGGCGACCTTCGCGCTCGTGTACCCCGGGTTGTTGAGGTACGCCTTGCGCACGACGTCCTTGATGGTGTTGACCGAGTCGAGCGGGCTCTTGGTGACGATTCCGCCGTACCAGGTGCCGGTTCCGGAGATCTGCTTGGCGGCGAGACCGAGCAGCCCCTCCAGTTCGTTCTTCGCCCATTGACCGCTCGACAGCGGCCGCTCGTCGAACATGTCGTCGACCAGGCTGTTCGAGAAGCCGCGGTCCCAGCCGAGATAGTTCAGCCACGGGCCGGTCGGCAGCCACTGGATGCCGTAGATCCAGGCGGGGTCGCCACTGAAGTAGGTGGCGAAGGCCTGTCCGGAATCGCCGAGGATGCCGGTGGTGCTGTGCTTGTAGCTGTCCGGGAATACCCCGACCCCGGTGCCGTGGGCGGCATCCGGGTTTCCGTTGTAATCGAGGTAGTAGTCCATCACCGCGGCGCGCTCGGTGACGTACCCCATCGCGCCGGTCGCCTGCATCTCGGTGTTGCCGAGTGCCGAGCCGAGCATGAAGATGCCGGCCCACGACTGGATGGCCTCGGAGCTCGACTCCTGGTTGTTGCCGCCGTTCGAGCTGTAGCCGCCCGCGTAGGAGTGACCCTCGAACACGTCGAAGGTGCGCAGGTATGGGAAGCTCTTGTCGTTTCTGTCCCAGTTGGCGTACTGCTTGGCCACGAGCGTCGCGATCGGGCCGAACTCGGCGGCCCACTCCGGGTCTTCGAAGGCGAGCAGGCCGGCCGCGAGGGTGAAGTAGCCGTAGTGGAAGTGGTTGTCGGTGAATTCGAGCGAGCCGTAGGAGTCGCCGAACCCGACGAGCGCCTTCCAGGTGTCGTAGCGGGCGAAGAACTTCTCGTTCTCGCCGGGCGTGTAGGTGAACCAGTCGCTGAGCGCGGTCTTGAGCGACGCCTTGAGCGTCTCGTACGACGCGTCGTCGCCGATCTGCTTGGCCATGGTCATGTACTCGGCGAACTGCAGCACGTCTTTGCCGCCCCAGTAGGTGTCGCCACCGTACTCGGTGCGCTGGGCGTAGCTGCTCACGAAGTCCTTCATCGCGGCGACGTCGTACTCGTTGTCGCCGCCGGTCTTCCGGGGAGCGGGCGCCACGGGGGTGATGCCGGTGAACGGGTAGGTCACCGTCCAGCCGCCGTGACCGACGGCCGTCTTCATCACGCCACGCGGGGTCGCGTAGGTCGACTCGGCGAAGTCGATGTCGGTGGTCGTGCTGTTGTAGGTGTGCGGCAACCAGCCCTGGATCGTGTCGAGGTTCGTGCCCTGCAGCGCCTCGGTCTCGATCGCGTAGGTCTCGACGACCTCGGCGTCGTCGACGCTGTACTCGTACTCCATGGTGGTGTTGCGCGGAACGGCGAAGGCGTGCTCGGCCATGTCGGCGAGGTCGGCGCCGCTCGCGGGGAGGGCGCTCACCACGAGGTAGTCGGCGGTGAGGTTTCCCTCGATCGTGTTGCCGGAGAGGTCGAACGAGCTGCCCGCCGGCGCGTGCACGCCGAAACTGCGGTCGTCCTGGGTGATTGTGAAGGCGTCGACCTTCGCGGGGAACTCGAGCGGCGAACCGTCGGCCGCCGCGAAGGTGGCACCGGCGCCCACGACGATCTTGGGCACCACGTTCTCGAACTCGAACCAGGTGTAGGGCGTGCCGCGGGCGATCGAGACGTCCATGAACTGGGTGGCGGACTGGTGCATACGCCAGCTGACGTTCCAGTCGCCCCAGCGCAGTGCGTCGGCCTGGGCGGCGCGGAACGAGGTGCCGAAGCGGTCGCCGAGACCCTCGGGCACGTCGGTGCGCACGATCTGGTCGACGAGCACGTGCGCCCAGCCGGCCGGCATCTCGTCGACGACCTGGATGGTCGCGGTCTGGCCGGCGAACGCCGTGACGTCCCAGTTGACCCAGCGCAGGATCTCCGACTGCTCGCCCGTCGCGGAGGCGACAGTCGCGCCGTCGATGACGAGGCGCACCTCGGTGCGGCCGGGGTTGTTGCCGCCGCCGACCATCAGCGCGATGAAGTCGCGGTCGACGGTGAACTCGGGCGAAGTGAGCGTGCCCATGGCGCCGTCACCCTTCTTGGAGGTGAAGGAGTTGACGAGACCCTTGCCGAGATACTTCTCGACGACGGTCTGACCCTTCGCCGTGCCCTTCGTCGGGGTCTCGAAGGCGTCGCCGGTCGAGGTCCAGCCCTCGGCGAACGCGGCGTCTTCGAACCCGGCCATGTCGATGTCCGACGGGTCGGGCTTCGGCGGCACGCTGCCCCGCACCTGGATCGCAGAGTCGTCGAGCATGTTGTTGCCCTGCTCGCTCCACTCGGTCGGGTACGCGATGCGTGTGCCCAGTTCGGTGTTGGACACGACGAACGGGTCGGCCCAGAGGTTGCCCGAGAACTTGCTCACGATCAGGTCGGACCACCACTTGTTCGTCGGCACCGGCTCTCCGCTGAGAGACGAGTCGATGTACAGCTTCTTGTTGACCACCCCCGTGACGTCGCGACCGGGACGGTCGAGCGACTTCGGCGGGGCGGCAGCGTAGGAGCCGCCTCCGACGGGCACGGGCGTCGAAGCACCCGGCTCGGGAGCGGCCGCCGCGGTCGCGGCGGGTGTCGTGGCGGTGAGGGCGAGCGCGGCCATCGCCGCGGCGACGACGAGGGCGGTCGCGCGCTGGCGCGGCCTCGAGGAGGGTCGGATCATGGCTCTTTCTTGGAACGTGAGGTGAAAGACGACGAAGAGACGGCCCGGGCAGGTGCAGGTATCCCGGGGGTCGTGTTGCCAGAGTGCCCGACGGCGCCCGTGTGCGGCATCCGTATTATCCCTGAGAAATGATTTTCTTCATCCGCTGGTCTGATTAGCCGTGCCCTCGAAGCCGTCATCGACGGCACTGCGGCGACGACGAGGCGGGCACGTTCCCACAGCACTCCTGCCGAGCAGCGCGTCTTCGACCTCGTGCGGGCGGGCGAGACCAACCGCGAGATCTCCGCGCGGCTGTTCGTGAGCGTGCGCACGGTCGAGTCGCACGTCGCCGCGATCGTGCGCAAGTCCGGAGCGGGCTCCCGCCTCAAGCTGCTGGTGCGCGACTGACACACCCGCTGCGGGCGGAATATTGCGAGACTGGAACCATGCTGGCAACGCTGACGGACATCCTGCCCACCGCCCGAGTGGTATCGATCCCGCTGCGGCAGCGCTTCCGCGGCATCGAGACCCGCGAGGCCCTGCTGTTCGAGGGGCCGGAGGGCTGGACCGAGTTCTCGCCCTTCGTCGAGTACGGCGACGTGGAGGCGTCGGCGTGGCTGGCCGCGGCGCTCGACTTCGGCTGGACCGCCGCTCCCCCGCTGCTGCGCGACAGCGTGCGCGTGAACGCGACGCTGCCCGCGGTCGGCCCCGACGCGGTCGCCGCCGTGCTCGACCGCTTTCCCGGATGCCGGACGGTCAAGATCAAAGTCGCCGACACCGGGCAGACGATCGACGACGACGTGGCCCGCGTCGCCGCGGCGAGACGGTATCTGGGAGCGGAGGGGCGCATCCGCATCGATGCCAACGGCGGCTGGAACGTCGACGAGGCCGAGCACGCGATCCACGCCCTCGCCGAATTCGACCTCGAGTACGTCGAGCAGCCGTGCGCGAGCGTGGACGAACTCTGGCAGATCCGGCAGCGCGTGAAGTACATGCAACTGCCGATCGCCGCCGACGAGAGTGTGCGCAAGGCCGCCGACCCGCTCGCGGTCGCGCGCCAGGAGGCGGCCGACATCCTCGTGATCAAGGCGCAGCCGCTCGGCGGCATCCGCTCGGCGCTCGCCATCGCAGACCAGACCGGTCTGCCGCTCGTGGTGTCGAGCGCGCTCGAGACCTCGGTCGGCATCTCGATGGGGCTGCACCTGGCGGCCGCCCTGCCAGACCTTCCCTACGACTGCGGGCTCGCCACGGTGAGCCTGCTCGAAAACGACGTGGCGGCCGAGCCGCTGGTCGCGGTCGACGGAAGCATCGCGGTGCGCCGGGTCGTGCCCGACGAGCGTGTGCTCGTCGACTACGCCGCGAGCCCCGAGCGCGAAGCCTGGTGGCTGGCGCGGCTCGAACGGTGCTACGCGGTGCTCGCCGGTTGAGCGGCCGGCGGGCGTGACCTACAGCCCGCTGTACGCGTGCAGGCCCTTGAAGAACAGGTTGACGACGGTGAAGTTGAACATCACCGCGGCGAAACCGATGATCGCGAGCCAGGCCGACCGGCTGCCGCGCCACCCGCGGGTCGCGCGGGCGTGGATGTAGCCGGCGAAGATGGTCCAGATGATGAAGGTCCAGACCTCCTTGGTGTCCCAGCCCCAGTACCGACCCCAGGCACGCTCGGCCCAGACGGCGCCGGCGATGAGGGTGAAGGTCCAGAAGACGAAGCCGACGAGGATGAGCCGGTAGGCGAGGTTCTCGAGCTTCTGCGCGTTCGGCAGGGTGGCGAGGAACGCCATGCCCTCGCCGCCGCGGGCCTCGCGGCGCGACTGCAGCAGCTGCACGACCGACAGGCCGCCTCCGAGGGCGAAGAACGCGGTGCCGAGGATCGCGACGAACACGTGGATGACGAGCCAGGCCGACTGCAGTGCCGGCGGCTGCGGCGCGACGGCCACGTAGAAGTTGACGGTCGCGAGGCCCAAGAACGCGAGGCAGAAGCCGACGATGTACGCGCCGAGGAACTTCAGGTCTTGCCAGAACTGCACGAACAGGAAGACGCCGACGATGAGCGCGGTCGCGGTGATCGCGAAGCCGTACATGTTCGACCAGGGCGCGTAGCCGGCGGCGAATCCGCGCAGCACGACGGCGACGACGTGCAGCACCCAGCCGAGGATGGTGAAGCCCATGGCCATGCGCATCGCGCGTGACATTCTGGCCGGGCCGTCGGTGGGCGCATCCGTCGTCGTCTTCTCGAGAACCGACGTGCGGGCGGATGTCGCGGCGGACTGCCCGACCGACGCCGCGACAGCGACGGGTTCTGCGGCCGACCGACGTGCGAGGTCGACCGTGAACGCGATGAACGCGAAGGTGTAGACCACCATGGCGGAATACACCGCTATGAGGGACGTCGTCTCTAGAGTCAGGGTCACGGTTCCACCTTAAGCCCGAGCTGTTTGGAATGCGCCGCCGCGATGTCGGCGACGGCGGCTTCGAGGCGCGGGTCTTCGCCTCGGGCGAGGCCGGCGTACTCGAGTGTCACGCTGCCGTCCGCGTTGTCTGTCGCCTTGACCCACACCCGGCGACGCGGGATGAAGAGTCCGGTGAAGAGTCCGGCGAGGATGAGGATCGCGAACGTGAGCACCCAGATCTGCGAGGGGTCGCGGTGGATGTCGAACGACGCGAACCGCTTCACCTCGGTCAGCTCGATGGTGCCGAGTCCGTTCGGCAGGTCGACGACCTGGCCCGGCCGCAGTTCGAGCGCGGGGGTGTCGGCGTTGCTTCCGGCGATCTCGGTCATGTCGTCGGTCGCGAGCTGGTAGACCGAGCGCGGCACACCGGAGTCGAGCCCGAGGTCGCCGGTGAAGGCGCGCAGGGTGAGCAGCGGGTCGAGCAGTTCGGGGAAGCCCGAGGTGAGCGCGCCGCTCGGCAGCTTCGCGGCGGTCGGGTAGAAGAACCCGACGAGGCCGAGCTGCTCGGCGAGGCCGTCGGGCACCTTCAGCACACCGAGCGAGGTGAGGTGGGCGTCTTGCGGCAGGAAGGGCGTCGAGTCTTCCCAGACCACGGTGCCCTCGGGGTCGCGGATGACGACGGTCGGCGCGTAGCCGTTGCCGAGCAGGAACACGTCGGTTCCGCCGATCGCGAGCGGCCCGTTCACCTTGATGTTCGCGGTCTTGTCTTCGCCGTCGGGCGTCGTCGTGGTGACGTAGGCCGAGTAGTCGGTCGCCTGGCCGATGGCCTGCGTGTTCTCGAGCTCGTAGGTCGCGTCGAATTTGTCGAGGCTGATGCGGTACGGCTCGAGGAAATCGCTCTCGAAGAACCGGCCGGGGTTGAACGAGTCGTAGTCGCCGAGCACGTTGACGAACTTCTGGCCCTCGACCACGACGCGCTGGCCGCTGTAGCCGAAGCTGCCGCCGATCGCGACCGACACCAGGATGCCGACGAGCGCCGTGTGGAAGACCAGGTTGCCGGTCTCGCGCAGGTAGCCGCGTTCCGCGCTCACCGAGAACGATGCCTTGCCGTCGCGCGTCGTCGAGGGGTAGAGCTCGGTGCGATAGCGCAGCTTGTTCAGGTGCGCGCGAGCGCTGTCGACGGCGGATGCGGCATCCGTCTCCGCGTTGACGGCGGTATAGCCCGCGAGGCGGTTGAGCCGAGCCGGCGTCTTCGGCGGGCGCGACCGCAGCGCGCCGTAGTGGTGGATGCTGCGCGGCACGATGCAGCCGATGAGCGACACGAACAGCAGCAGGTAGATCGACGAGAACCACACCGAGGTGTAGGTGTTGAACACCTGCAGCGCGTCGAGGATCGGGTACAGGTCGGGGTGGTCGACCCGGTACTGGATGACACCGTTCGGGTCGCTCGAACGCTGGGCGACGAGCGAGCCGGGGATCGCCGCGAAGGCGAGCAACAGCAGCAGGAACAGCGCGGTGCGCATGCTCGTGAGCTGGCGCCAGAAGAAGCGCAGGTAGCCGATCGGGCCGAGCTTCGGCTGGGCGATCGACGGGTCGGGCGCGGCCGAGTCGATGTGATCAGAGGGGCGTGACGAAGACATTGATCACCGCTCCTAACTCGCTCATCCAGAGCGACCACAAGCCTGACACCATCAGCACACCGATGATGACCAACAGCGAGCCGCCGACGATGTTCACGATGCGGATGCGCTTTTTGATCCAGGCGACGGATGTCGCGACCCAGCCGAAGCCGAAGGCGACGAGCACGAACGGGATACCCAGTCCGAGCGAATAGACGATCCCGAGGAGCACACCCTGCCACGCCGAGCCGCCCGAGAGGCTGATCGCCGTGATCGCGGCGAGGGTCGGACCGAGGCACGGGGTCCAGCCGAGGCCGAACAGGATGCCGAGCAGCGGCGCCCCCGCGAGTCCGGTCGCGGGCATCCACTTCGGCTTGAACGTGCGCTGCAGGAAGGTGAACTGGCCGATGAAGACCAGGCCGAGCAGGATCACGAAGACGCCGGCGAACCGGGTGATGGTGTCGCTGTAGACGATGAGCCAGGTGCCGACGACCCCGAAGGCCGCGTTCGTCGCGACGAAGACGAGCGTGAAACCGAGCACGAAGAGCGAGACGCCGATGACCAGTCGCGAGCGGTCACGCCGGCCGCCGTTGCCGCTCAGACCGCCGACGTAGCCGAGATAGCCGGGAACGAGCGGCAGGATGCACGGGGAGAGAAACGACAGCAGGCCGGCGAGCAGTGCGATCGGAAGCGCGACGACGAGTTGCCCGTCGCCGACGAGCTCACCGACTCCGGGCATCGCTAGTCGACCTCGGCGAGGGTGTCGTTGATGATCGTGCGCAGGCTCGACGGTCCGTCGACCGCGCCGAGGAAGCGTGCCGCGACGCGGCCCTCGCGGTCGATCACGAGGGTGGTGGGCACCGCGTTCGGGGCGACCTTGCCGGCGTAGGCCAGCAGCAGGTTGCCGTCGTCGGCGTCCATGACCGAGGGGTAGGTGACGCCGAGGGTGTCGGCGAAGCTGAGGGCCTGGGCCGCCTGGTCGCGCACGTTCACGCCGAGGAACGCCACGTCTTGGCCGGCGAACGCCTGGTTCACCTCTTCGAGCGCGGGCGCCTCGACCCGGCACGGCGGGCAGCCGGCGTACCAGAAGTTGAGCACGAGCACCTTGCCGGCGTAGTCGTCGCTCGAGACCTCGTCGCCCGAGTCGGTGACGCCCTCGAACGCGACGGGTTCACCGCGGTCGGCGACCTCGTACTCGCTGATCGTGCCCTCGCCCGAGATGTAGTTCTTGGTGGTGCCGGCCGAATACTGGTCGGCCAAGGGGTCGCTGGCACACCCGGCGAGGAGGGTCAGCGCGGCGACCGCTGCTGCGGTTGAGAGAAAGGCGCGCTTCACACTGCTCCAAAATCGACGGATGCTGCGAGCAAGTCTTTCGCAGGATCCTGATAGTTGACCTCGACGAACCTGTCGCCCTCGCGTTTGAGGGTCGTGATGCTCGACAGGTTGCAGCGTCGTTTGCGCGGGTCGTGGTACAGCTTCATGTTCTTCACCGAACGGGCGACCATCACGATCGGCATCTGGTGGCTCACCATGACGACCTCGCCGCCGTCGGCCTTGCTCCAGGCGTCGCCGACCGCGGCGAGCATGCGGGCCTCGACGCTCACGAAGGGCTCGCCCCAGCTCGGCTTGGTCGGGTTGACCACCCACGGCCAGACGCGGGGGCGCAGCAGCACGCCGGGACCGAACTCGAACTTCTTGCCCTCGAACTTGTTCCAGGGCTCGATGATGCGGTCTTCGGTGACGATCGGCAGCCCGAAGTCGGCGGCCCACGGGGCGGCGGACTCCTGCGCGCGCTGCAGCGGGCTGGCGTACAGGGCGGTGATGTCGCGCCCGGCGAGGCTGGCCGCGGCAGACGCCGCCATCTTCACGCCGAGCTCCGAGAGGTGGTACCCGGGGATGCGTCCGTAGAGGATCCCCTGGGGGTTGAAGACTTCGCCGTGGCGTACGAGGTGGATCAGGTCTGCTGGCACCGGACAAGTCTACGTAGGAGTGGGTTGTAAACTCGCGGGGTGACTGAACGCACCCTCATCAAAGACCTGGCCGCGGCATCCGACGGCCCCATTTCCGTATCCGGCTGGGTCGAGACGGTGAGGGATCAAAAGAAGGTGCAGTTCGTCGTGCTGCGCGACGAGTCCGGCGCCGTGCAGCTCGTGCACCCGCGCAACTTCAACGAGGACAAGACCCCGGCCGACGACCCGATCGCCGACATCATCTCCGGCCTCGCGCAGGGCACCTTCCTCACCGCGACCGGCGAGCTCAAGCACGACGAGCGTGTGAAGCTCGGCGGTGTCGAGATCAAGCTCGACGCCCTCGTCATCGCCGCCGAGGCGATCCCCGAGACGCCGATCGCCGAAGACTCCAGCGGCGACAAGCGCATGGACTGGCGCTTCCTCGACCTGCGCGTTCCCAAGAACGCCCTCGTCTTCAAGATCCAGACCACCTTCCTGCACGCCCTGCGCACCTACTGGGTCGAACACGACTTCATCGAGATCCACACCCCGAAGCTCATGGCGTCGGCGAGCGAGTCGAAGGCCGAGCTGTTCGAGGTCGACTACTTCGAGGGCAAGGCGTACCTGGCGCAGAGCCCCCAGTTCTTCAAGCAGATGGCGCAGCCCGCCGGCTTCGGCAAGATCTTCGAGGTGGGCCCGGCCTTCCGCGCCGACCCCAGCTTCACCAGCCGTCACGCGACCGAGTTCACCAGCGTCGACACCGAGTTCAGCTGGATCGAGAGCCACGAAGACGTCATGAAGCTGCACGAAGAGCTTCTCGTCGCGGGCTTCCAGGCTGTCAAGGACAAGCACGGCGACGAGATCAAGGCGCTGTGGGACGTCGACGTGACGGTTCCGACCGTGCCGTTCCCCCGCGTGCCGCTCGCCGAGGCGAAGCGCATCGTCGCCGAGCGCGGCTACGAGGTTCCCCGCGCCGACGACGACATGGACCCCGAAGGCGAGCGCCAGATCGCGGCGTGGGCCCTCGAGACCTACGGCCACGAATTCGTGTTCCTCACCGACTACGCGTCGAGCATCCGCCCGTTCTACCACATGCGCCACGAGGGCGATAAGAGCGTCACCAACTCGTACGACCTCATCTTCAACGGCGTCGAGATCTCGACCGGGGCGCAGCGCGAGCACCGCATCGACGTGCTGATCGAGCAGGCGAAGGAGAAGGGTCTCGACCCCGAGGAGCTCGACTTCTACCTCGACTTCTTCCGCTACGGCGTTCCGCCGCACGGCGGCTTCGGCATGGGCCTCAGCCGCGTGCTGATGCTGATGCTGCACCTGCCGAACATCCGTGAGGCGACCTACCTCTTCCGCGGTCCGACGCGCCTCCTGCCCTAGGCAGGGCCCCACCCGGCGAGGGCGGCGACCGCCCTCGCCGGGTGAAAAAACGTCAGGCGCACCCGTTCACTTCGATAGTGCAAGATGAGGGTTATGTCCAAGAAAATTGACTCAGCACGCAAGGACCTGACGAAGGCCCTCAAGAAGCATGCCGAGATCGTCGGTTCGACCGCGGTGTCGATGAAGAAGGCACAGCGCGCGGCCGCAGACGTGCATCTCGCGGCGATCAAGTACGCCGCCGAGGTCGAGGCCAAGACCGGCCTCACCAGCCCGTTCGGCGACGCGCTGCAGCCCGGGCTCGACACCTCGACGCTCGCCTCGTTGAGCGCCGAGCGCGACGCGATCGCGAAGAAGCCGCACAAGAAGTAGCGCGCGCAGGCGGTCTTACTCGACCGGCGACGAAGCTAGACCTCGAAGTCGACGTTCGAGCGGCTCGCCACGAGCGGCTTGATCACGTGCGTCGCCGCGACGTGGTCGGGGTGCACCTGGTATGCCTCGAGGCCCGCGAGCGACTCATAGTCGGCGATGAGCACCACGTCCCAGTTGCTGTCGGGGTAGGCCACGTTCGTTCCGACCTGCAGCGCGAGGATCTCGGGGATCAGCGCGGGCAGGGCGGTGAGGGTGGCCGTGATGGTCGCGGCCTGTTCGGCGCGAGCCGCGGCATCCGCCCCATTGAGCTTCCAACTGACTACGTGACGGATCATTCGCGAATCTCCAGGATTGCCGTTTTCAGACGCACCGGATCGATGCGCCAGATGTTGTGGACCTTGCCGTTGAGCAGCACCACGGGGATCTCTTCGACGTACTTCTCGTAGAGGTCGGGGTGCTCGAGGATCGACAGCTCTTCGACGGTCACTGATGCCTCGGGGCCGAGATCGGCGACGACACCGTCGACCACCTCTCGTGCCGCCTCGCAGAGGTGGCAGTCGGGCTTGCTGACGAAGGTGAGCTGGATGTCTGGCACCTCGCCAGTCTACTTAAACGCAAAAAGCGCCAGATTCTGTTTCTGACGAACACAGGATCTGACGCTCATGCTGCAAGAAGATCTACTTCTTGTTGCGACGCTGGTGACGCGTCTTGCGAAGCAGCTTGCGGTGCTTCTTCTTCGCCATACGCTTGCGGCGCTTCTTGATGACTGAACCCATGGGTACCTCACTGGTTACTGAATTAGACCGACCCGGTCCGATTCGGAACCGCGGAAAAATGTACTGCGTAAGTCTAGCGCAAAGCGCTGGGAGTGCTAACCGGTGTGCGAGATCGGCTTCTGGATGACCGCGACGACGGCCGATTCGGGGATGCGGAACGAGCGTCCGAAGCGGATGGCCGGCATCTCGCCGGCGTGCACCATGCGGTACACGGTCATCGACGAGACGCGCATCATGTCGGCGACTTCTGCGACCGTGAGAAAACGCACATCGGAGAGATCCCCTGACATGTCTGTGCCCCTTGCGATTCTGGAACACTCGTTACCAGTGTTACTGGAGTGCTGAAACGTAACACTAGGGGCTGGTGTGACTCGCTGTCTACGCCTTGTTCGCGAAGCGACGCGTGACCGCGTCGGGCAGCGCCTGCGTGACCTTCTCCGACGCCTCGTGGAAGACGGTGCGGGCCTGGTGCGAGCGCTCGGCGAGCGCGCGTCCGAGGTTGGTGCCGACATCGGTTCCGGCCCAGGCGTTGAAGAGGGCGGCGTCGGCCTCCGGATTCTCATCGGCGGATGTCGCGGGGCCGGTGTCGTACTGGTCGCCGACGAACGGCTGCAGCCACGCCTGCAGCGCGTCGAACGGCGCCAGCTCGAGGTGGAAGTACTTGGTGCGGCCCTCGTCCCGCGCGGAGACGAACCCGAGTTCGCGCAGCACACCGAGGTGCTTCGTCGCGGTGGGGGTGGTCACGCCGACGAGTGCGGCGAGGTCGGCGGCCGTGATCTCGCCCGTGCCACCTCGCTCGAGCAAGACCTGCAGCATCTCGCGTCGGGTGGAGTCGGCAATTGCGTCGAAGTTGTCGGCCATGGGCAAAGGCTAGCGAAGCCTCGTGGGTAGTACCATGACAAGCTGTTCTGACCACCGTTAGGAATCCGTAGGGAAGAGGCAGGCAATGCGCACGAAACCCGTGCGACGCAACTCGCTCCTCGGAGACGTGCGCGACAAGATGGAGGGCTTCGCCGCGGCGACTCCCGCGCGCTTCGCGATCCTCATCTTCGCCGCGCTCGTGCTGGTCTTCACCCTGCTGTTCTCGCTGCCGGTCGCGACCACCTCGGGCGAGGTGCCCCGGTTCGCCGACGCGTTCTTCACCGCCGTCTCGGTCATCTGCGTCACCGGCCTCTCCACCGTCGACATGGGCGCCTACTGGTCGCCGCTCGGCCACGTGTTCATCCTCATCGGCGTGGAGATCGGCGGCATCGGCGTGCTCACGCTCGCCTCGATCCTCGGCCTGATCATCTCGCGCAAGCTCGGGTTGCGGCAGCGCCTGCTCGCCGCCGGCGACACCAACCCGCTGCGTATGCACAAGGGATCGATCGCCGAGAGCCAGGCGGTGCGCCTCGGCGAAGTCGGTTCGCTGCTGGTCACCGTGGCGGTGAGCGTGCTGGTCATCGAGATTGGCATCGCGCTGCTGCTCTTCCCTCGCCTGCTCATCGCCGGGCACGAGCCGCTCACGGCCGCGTGGGAGGCCTTCTACTACTCGACCATGGCGTTCACGAACACGGGCTTCCAGCCGACGTCGAACGGGCTCGTGCCGTTCGCCACCGACTACTGGTTCCTCAGCGTGCTGATGCTCGGCGTCTTCCTCGGCGCCGTCGGCTTCCCCGTGATCTACGTGCTCATGCGCAACCTGAAGCGCCCGAAGAAGTGGTCGCTGCACGTCAAGCTGACCCTCACGACGACGATCCTGCTGTTCGTGCTCGGCGGCATCGCCTTCTTCGTGCTCGAGCTCGGCAACGCCAAGACCTTCGCGAACATGGACTTCGGCCAACGCATCTTCCAGCCGTTCTTCCTGTCGATGATGACGCGCTCCGGCGGCTTCAACACGATCGACATCGGCGAGCTGCACGGCTCCAGCCTGCTCGTCGCCGACATGCTCATGTTCATCGGCGGCGGCTCCGCGTCGACGGCCGGCGGCATCAAGGTCACCACCCTCGCGATCCTGTTCCTGGCGGCGTTCGCCGAGGCGCGCGGCAACGAGGGCATGGAGGCGTTCGACCGCCGCATCCCCTCCGACGTGCTGCGGCTGAGCGTCAGCGTGGTGCTCTGGGGCGCGACGACGGTGGCCGCGGCATCCATCGTCCTGCTCCAGATCTCGGGCGCCAGCCTCGACTACGTGCTGTTCGAGGTGATCTCGGCATTCGCGACCTCGGGGCTCAGTACCGGATTGACGGCAGAACTACCGGATTCCGGCGTCTACGTGCTCGCCGCGACCATGTTCCTCGGTCGAGTGGGTACGGTGACTCTGGCGGCCGCACTCGCGGCCACCCAGCGTCGCCAGTTGTTCCGGCGTGCAGAAGAGAGGCCCATCGTTGGTTGACAGGATTGCGCACAACGCGCCCGTGCTCGTGATCGGCCTCGGTCGCTTCGGCGCCGCGACGGCCGGACAGCTCGACCGGCTCGACCGCGAGGTGCTCGCCGTCGACGCCGACGAGGCGCTCGTGCAGAAGTGGTCGGAGCGCGTGACGCACGCGGTGCAGGCGGATGCGCGCAGCATCGATGCGCTGCGCCAGATCGGCGCGCAGGAGTTCTCGATCGCGGTCGTCGCCGTCGGCTCGTCGATCGAGGCGAGCGTGCTCATCACCGCGAACCTCGTCGACCTCAAGATCCCGCAGATCTGGGCGAAGGCGATCAGCCAGTCGCACGGCAAGATCCTTTCGCGCATCGGCGCGAACCACGTCATCTACCCCGAGGCCGAGGCCGGCGAGCGCGTCGCCCACCTGGTCTCCGGGCGCATGATCGACTTCATCGAGTTCGACGACGACTTCGCCCTGGTGAAGATGTACCCGCCGAAGCCGATCCGCGGCATCCCGCTCGCCGAGTCGCAGGTGCGCCGCAAGTACGGCATCACCGTCGTCGGGGTGAAGGCGCCGGGCAAGGACTTCACCTACGCGACCCCCGAGACCGTGATCTCGAACCACGACCTGATCATCGTGAGCGGCAACTCGGCCGACATCGAGCGGTTCGCCAGCATCTCGAGCTGAGAGCCTCCGATCGACGATTACACTCTCTGAGTGGTAAAAGTCATCATTCCCTGGCGCCCCCAGCCTTCACGCCTCGCGGCGTACGACGCGACGACGGCGTGGTACCTCGAGAACCTGCCCGGCGCCGAGATCGTCGCCGTCGATTCGGGCGAGGTTCCATTCAACCTGGCGCGCTGCCGCAACGTCGGAATCTCGCAGGTCGCGGGTCTCGACGAGGTCGTCGTGATCGGTGACGCCGACACCATCCCGTCGCTCGAGCCGCTGCTCGCCGCCATCTCTGCCGCCGCCGACTCGGGACTCGTGCACCTGCCGTACACGCGCTACCAGTGGCTCGGCGCGGCCGGTACCGCCGCGTTCTTCGCCGGTTCGCCGCTCGCCGGTGTCGAGGCCACCCTCGTCGTCGGTGCGTGCTCGGGCGTGTACGTGACGACCCCGCGCACCTGGGCGTCGCACGGCGGGCAGGACGAACGGTTCCGCGGCTGGGGTTTCGAAGACTCCGCCTGGTTCGCCGCGCACACGACGCTGCTCGGATCGCAGCCGCAGCGCCACGACGGCGACGTGTACGCCCTGCACCACGAGACGCAGCTGCGCGAGGGCGAGCAGTACGAGGCGAACGCGGCCCTGCGCGAGCGGTACCGCGACGCGGAGCCCTCGCCCGAGGCGATGCGCGCGCTGGTGTTCGGCGCCGCCGAGTAGGCGGCGCGCGGTCGCGCGCGGCGCAGCGGGTCGGCGCGCGGCGCACGGGTCGCGCAGCCCGTGCAGCGCCGCGCCCGGCCCGGCCCACACCACCCGCAAATGAGCCGGTTCCGGCCGGATGACGCGTCCGCGGCCGGCTCATCCGGCCGGAAACTCGTCATTTGGCGCGCCGGGTCGCCGGGTCGCGCGTCGGGCCATCGAGCCGCCGGGTCGCGCGTCGAGCTGCGCCGGTCCCCCGCGTCGCGCCCCGCGCCCGGCCGCGCCCGCGATTTGCCCGCGCCCCGCGTCATCCGCGGCTCATCGGCGGCGAATTGCTGTTCCTGGGCGCCCGGAAGAGCTCATTGCCGCCGATGACCGACGACTTGCGAGTTGCGCACCTTCCCCGGCACCCGGAAGGTGCGGATCTCGCAAACGGGCACCCTGCGGCGCCCGCCGCCCGCCGCCCGCCGCCCGCCGCCCGCCTAGGCCAGCGCCCGGCGCCCGCGCCCCTCCGCCCGCCCAGGTACGTCATCCGCCGCCCGCCTAGGCCGGCGGCGACCGCCCGCCTACGCCAGGCGGCGGTAGGCGCGCTCGCGGCCCGGGGTCTCGCGCAACGACGCGCCCAGCGCGTCGAGCGGGCCGCGCGGCAGGGCGAGCACCCGCTCGATCGCCGCGCGCAGCTCGTCGACCGTCGCGGTGTTCGGCGCGAGCGAGACGCCGTAGCCCTCGCGTTCGAGCGCGGCGGCTCCCGCGAACTGGTCGGTCGAGAACGGCAGCACGAGCACCGGCACCCCGTACGTCATCGACTCGGTGACGCTGTTGTTGCCCCCGTGGTTCACGGCCGCGGTCGCGTGCGACAGCAGTTGCACCTGCGGCAGGAATCCGCGCACCAGCCACGACTCGGGCAGGTCGCCGAGCGCGGCGCGGTCGGCCGAGCCGATCGCCACGGCGACGCGGAGATCCAGGGCGGCCAGCGCGGCGAGCACACGCGCGAGCACGTCGTCGCGCACCGAGAGGAAGCTGCCGAAGCTCACGTAGACGAACGGCTCGTCGCTGGCGGCGAGCCACGCGTCGACCTCGGCGTCGGCGGGCTCGGAGCGCACCGACGAGCCGAGGAACTCGTGCGCCGGCAGCAGCGCCGTGCGCGCGGGCTCGTGCAGTTCGGCCGGGTAGTTGTAGAGCAGCAGCTCGCCGTGCTCGGCGAACGCGCTCGCGCTGTGCAGGTGCGAGGCGCCGAGTCCGTCGAGGGCGGCGTTCCATTCGGCGGTGAACGACGCGCTGACGTCGTCGCACAGTGCGCGCAGTTCGGCGAGAGCCGCGTCATCCGGTTCGAAGGCCGCAGGCCACGACGGCGGATACCCGTAGACCTCGCCGGCCACGGGCAGCGCCGAGGGGTGGCCGAGCACGACGTCGGCGTAGGGCGTGCCGTGCGCGAGCAGCGCGAGGCGGGCGCTGAACGCGAGGTGGTCGACGATCACCCGGTCGGGCTTCACTTCGTCGACGACGCGCTGCACGGCGCGGGCGGTGTTCACCGGGTCCCAGAGCAGGTCGTTCTTGCGCGCCGCCGCCTGGAACGCGAGGGTCTCGACCATGCCCAGCCGCGTCGCCGCGAAGAAACCGCGCAGCGCGTCGTCTTCGCCCTTCGGCTGGTCTTCGGCCTTGATGATGCCCGGGTTGGAGCCGCGGCCGAGCTGCAGGTGCACACGCTCGAATCCGAACGACTCGACGATCGACGCGGTCGCTTCGCCGGTGGCGACCACGACGCGCTCGCCCGCGTCGCGCCAGGCGGTGCCGAGCGTGGCGAGGGGAAGCAGGTGCGAGGCGTAGTCCGGCGAGATGATGAGGAGCGTCACAGTGCGGCCACGCTGCCCGCGTGCGACTCGGTCGACGAGTCGGACACGTCGGCGTAGACCACCGACAGCGCTCCGGCCATCGCCTGGATCGTGAAGTCGCGCAGCACGGTCTCGCGCGACCGGTGCGGGCGGGCGTCGGTGGTCGCGGTCTGCGCCGCCTCCGACTCCATGGCGTCGAGCGCGTCGCTCATCGAGGCGGCGAGCAGCGCCGCGTCGGAGGTGCGGGTGAGGAAGCCGGTGACCCCGTCTTCGACGTACGTCGCGGGGCCTCCCCCGGCGGGCGCGACCACGAGCAGGCCGGCGGCCATCGCCTCGAGGATCGCGATGCCGAACTCCTCTTTCAGGCTGCCGCAGACGTACACGCCGCCGGGCGCCGCGAAGCCGGGCACGCCGAAGCGGGTGGCCGCGACCCAGCGGGCGACGGTGTCGTTGGGCCGGTGGCCGGCGAGCAGGAGACCGGATGCCGCGGCTCCCGCCCTCGGAACCGTGCGGTAGATGCGCTCGAGCTGTTCGGTCTCGTCGGCCGAGGGGTTCTCGAGGTCGCCGCCGACGAGCAGCAGGTTCGCCCGGTCGCGCAGCGGTCCGTTGGCCCACGCCGAGGCGATCGTGGCCATGCCCTTGATGCGGTGGAACCGGCCGACCGAGATCATCAGCGGCAGGTCACGGCGCTCCTCGGGCAACCCGGCGAGCAGCACACGCAGCGCCTCGAGCGGCACGGTGGCGGGGGCCCCGGTCGCGTGGTCGGCGGCCTCGAGCACGGCCCGGTCGACGACCTCGAGGTCGATGCCCTCTGGCACGATCGAGTGGCGCTCGGGGTGTGCGGTGATGTCGATGCCGACGAGCTCGCGCATGTCGGCCTCGAGGTTCGGGCGCGGGAACAGCACGGTGTGCGCGGCGTCGGCGGCGAGACGCTGCACGAGGCGGGCACGGAACCAGAAGTGCTCGCGCTCGTCGACCTCGCCGAAGTTGGCGCGGGTGAGGTCGCCCGACTGGTCGAGCGTGCGGATCACCGCGTGCGGGTCGGGCGCGACGGTGAAGACGACGGGGATGCCGAGGTCGCGGGCCACGTTCGCGGCGGCGAGGCTGCCGACGTCGGCCATACGCAGGTGCAGCACGTCGACGGTGCCGATGGCGCGGAGAACCCGACGGATGCCGCGTTCCGCAGCCACCCGCAGCTGCCAGGCGTCCGACGACGCCACCGGTTCGCTCAGAAGCGGCACCGAGGCGTAGGCGTGGCCCCGCACGGTCGAGCCGACCGAGGAGAGGCTGTCGAGCGCTTCGGTCGCGCTGCCCCGCGACAGGGTGACGACACGTTGCACGGCGGTGGCCGCGACATCCGCTGCCCCGGGGGTAGAGGCGGCGAGCGCGTCTCCGAGGCGCACGAGCAGCGTGGCGATGCCGCCGTTGTCGCCGCTGCCCGCGCGGGTGAGCTGCGGGTCGATGTCGGCGTGCAGGAACAACTGGGCGACCGTGAGGCCGTCTTGCCAGGGCGCCCGCACGGCGGTGCTCGCGGTGAGGTCGACGAGGGCGAGGCGGGCGGCGTCGCCCACGAAACCCTCGGTCGCCGCGAGCCGTGAGACGAGGTCGATGCTGCGGGCGTCGTCTCCACGGTCTCCGAGGCCGGCGACCGCCGCGACACGCACCGGCGTCGGTTCGGTATCCGACGCGGCCACGCGTAACAGGGCGGCGGTGGCGATGCGTCCGCGCGCGACGCCGAGGGTCTCGACGATGCGGGTGCGGGCCTTCTGCTCGGTGATGCCGACGAGCGCGCTCTCGAGCCCGATGGTGACCTGGTCGGGGGCGCTCGACGCCCACTGCTGCAGGGTGCGCTGCGCGAGCATGCCGCTGAATCCGCCGTCGACGACGAGGCCGATCAACCGGGCGACCGTGTCGTAGCGGGGCAGGCGGGCCGAGAACGCCCAGGCGGCGTGTTCGCGCAGGTAGGCGCGGTCGCTCGAGAGCAGCGACGAGAGCACGTCGTCGGCTTCGTCGTCGAAGACCTGCGCGAGTGCGTGCACCGCGGCGATGGCGGTGAGCTGGTCGTCGCCGTCGAGCGTCGCGGCGAGAACCCGCACGGTGCGGATGCCCCCGTTGCGGCTCGCGACGAAGGCCAGTTCGTCGGCGACCCGCATCGCATCGACGATGTGGGTCGTCTGGCGGAGCTCGTCTAAAGAGGTCTGAATTCCCACTGCCGTACTTCCGTTCTAAAAGGACCGAGATCATTATGAACGGGAAGGCTTACGCTCAGCAGTCAGGCTCCGGATGCCGCGGGGGCCTTGACACACGTACGGTGAGGCTACGCGCAGCGGGCCCCGCCCTGAGCCGTCGGGCTCCGGCGGCTCAGACCCCCTTCGCGAGCTCCTCGGCCCGGGCGAGAGCCGCCGCCGTGGCCCGGTCGAACAGCGCGGAGAGGTCGGCGGCCTCCAGCTCGGCGACGGCCCGCTCGGTGGTGCCCTTCGGGCTCGTCACCTTCACGCGCAGTTCGGTCGGCGTCGACTGCGACGCGGCGAGCAGCGCGGTCGAGCCGATGAAGGTGCCGTTGACCATGGTCGCGGCCTGCTCGTCGGTGAACCCGAGCCCGACGGCCGTGCGGGTGAGCTGCTCGATCAGGAAGAACACGTAGGCGGGCCCGCTGCCCGAGATGGTGCTGAGCGCGTCGATCTGGCTCTCGGGAATGACGAGCACGTCGCCGACCGTCTCGAACAGCGCGCGCACGACGGCGAGGTCGTCGTCGCTCGACCGGGTGCCGGCCGCGAGCCCGGTGACGCCCTTGCCGACGACCGACGGGGTGTTCGGCATCGAGCGCAACACGGAGCCGGCGACGAGCGACTCCATCGTCGCGATGGTCACGCCCGCGGCCACGCTCACCACGATCGCGTCGGGTTCGAGGCTGTCGGCCACCTCGCGCAGCAGGTCGGGCACCATCGCCGGCTTCACCCCCACGAGCACGATCTTCGCGCCCCGCACGGCGACCCGGTTCGCGTCGGGGTCGACGCTCGTCGCGAGCGAGGTCACGGTCGCCGACCGCAGCGCCTCGGCCTTCTCGACCGAACGGTTGGTGACGCGGATGCCGCCCTCGACGACGACCTCGGGGCTGAGCAGCCCGGCGAGAATCGCGCCCCCCATCGATCCGGTTCCGAGAATGGCGATGGTGGGGAGAGTCACGGTCATAGGAGCATTCTAGGATTGCCCCATGAGCGCATCCGGTGGGAACAGAGCAATCGTCGCGGCACTCCTCGCTAACCTGGGAATCGCGGTCACCAAGTTCATCGCGTTCGCCTTCTCCGGCTCGAGTTCGATGCTCGCCGAGGGTGTGCACTCCCTCGCCGACACCGGCAACCAGGGCCTGCTGCTGCTCGGCGGGCGCAAGGCCAAAAAGAAGGCCAACGACGACCACCCGTTCGGCTTCGGGCGCGAGCGGTATGTCTACGCGTTCGTCGTGTCGATCATCCTGTTCTCCATCGGCGGCGTCTTCTCCATCTACGAGGGGCTGGAGAAGATCCAGCACCCGCACGAACTCGAGAACGCCTGGCTGCCGATCGTGGTGCTGCTCGTCGCCATCGGCCTCGAGAGCTTCTCGTTCCGCACGGCGATCAAAGAGTCGAACCACGTGCGCGGCAAGCAGGGCTGGGTCGAGTTCATCCGCCGCTCGAAGGCGCCCGAGCTGCCCGTCGTGCTGCTCGAAGACTTCGCCGCACTGGTCGGACTGACTCTCGCCCTGCTCGGCGTCGGACTCACCGTCATCACCGACAACTCGCTCTTCGACGCGCTCGGCACCCTCGCGATCGGCATCCTGCTGGTGCTCGTCGCGATCGTGCTCGGCATCGAGACGAAGAGCCTGCTCGTCGGCGAGGGCGCGTCGGCGGCCGACACCGAGAAGATCCGCGAGGCGATCAACGCGCACCCCCGCGTCGAGGCGCTCATCCACATGAAGACCCTCTACCTCGGACCCGACGAGCTGCTCGTCGGAGCGAAGGTGGCCTTCGGCCGGGCACGCAAGCTGTCGGATGTCGCGACCGACATCAACGAGCTCGAAGCGAGCATCAGGGCCGAAGTCCCCATCGCGCGGGTGATCTACATCGAACCCGACGTGTACATCCAGCCGAACGAGGCCAACCCGGCCACCGACGTCTTCTTCATCAAGGCCTCCGACTGACCCGTCCTGCCGGTTGAGTAGGTCGCGCAGCGACCGTATCGAAACCCCACCGACGGTCTCGATACAGGCCGTAGACGGCCATTCTCAACCAGCATCAGCGCTTCGACGCGAAGAACTCGAGCAGCAGGTCGGCGCAGGCCTCGGCCTGCACCCCCGCGACGACCTCGACCCGGTGGTTGAGCCGCCGGTCGCGCAGCAGGTCGTAGACGCTGCCGACCGCTCCGGCCTTCTCGTCCCACGCGCCGAAGACCACGCGCGGGATGCGCGAGTTGAGGATGGCGCCCGCGCACATGATGCACGGTTCGAGCGTCACGACGAGGGTCGTGCCGAGCAGGTGCCAGTCGTCGAGCGCGGCGGCCGCCTCGCGGATCGCGAGCACCTCGGCGTGCGCCGTCGGATCCTTGTGCAGTTCGCGCTCGTTGCGCCCCGAACCGATGCGCTTACCGTCGGCGTCGAGCACGAACGCGGCGACGGGCACGTCGCCCGTGTCGAACGCGAGCCGGGCGTCGGCGATCGCCTCGTGCATCCACTCGTCGTACCGGCTCATCGCTGGCTGGTCCATCGCACCTCCTGAAGTAGGTTTGAGCCTATGCGAACCGACGATGTGCGCGGCTCGCGCGAATGGCACTCCGATTCCCGCACCCCCGTGATCGCGGCCGCGGGCCTCGCCGCCGGTAGCGGCGGCCTCCTCGCCCTTATCGTCGTGCGTGCCCTGCAGGGCGGCATCGAACCGGGCATCGCTCCCCTCGTCGCCTTCATCGGGCTGGGCGCCGCTCTCGCGCTGTTCTGCGCCTGGTCGCTGTCGCTGCTGCGCGCCCGCCTCGGAGAACGACTCAGCGTCGGCGACTACGGCGTTCGTCTGCGCGGCGCCGGCGGAACCGTCGAGATCGCCTGGCACGACATCCATGCGGTGCGCCTCGGTGTGGGATTCGCGGGGGTGCCGAGCGCGACGTTCTTCACCCCGACGGTGCTGCGACGCGTGGCCAAGCCGCACCTCGACATCGCCGTCGGTCGAGAACTGACCCCGAAGGAGACGCGCGTGCTGCGCGCCATGCGCATCGCCGACCCGCAGAAGAACGGCTTCACCCACTCGTTCGGCGTCGTCGAGGCCGGCGCCTACCCGACCGACGACGCGGGCGCGTACGCCCTGTCGCTGCAAGAACTGCTGCCGCTCGTCGCCGGCGCGAAGTACACCGGCATCGCGCTCGATGGGCGCCGGGAGTGAGCCGCGGAGCGGAGTACACGACGTCGACACGGGCTCCCCTCGTGGCATCCGCCGTCTTCGTCGCTCTTTTCGGGGCGATGTGCGCCCTCTGTGTCGCCGGGCTCGTGGGCCTCACCCCGCTGCAGCCGCCGCTGCCGTTCACCGTCGTCGGCATCGTGGTGTTCGCCGCGCTCACCGCGCTGTTCGTCGTGCTGCTGGTGAACAACGTCGGCAACCGGTTGAGCGTCGACGGGCACGGCGTGCGCGGTATCAGCCGGTCGGGCCGGATCGACCTGCCGTGGGCGGAGATCGCGACCGTGCAGGTCGTGCTGCTCGTCGCCCGCCCCGTGGTGCCCGAACTGCTGGTGCCCACGCCGCTCGACCGGCGCACGCAGGCGCGACTCGAACTGCGCCTGAACGACCCCGACCGGCTCGAGGCGCTGCAGACGCTGCTCGCCCGGGCGCGCATCCGCGACGCGCGGCCCGGCGGGGCGACCCACGGGTTCGCCCTCCCGAGCGGGCGGATGATCTCGACCGCGACGCCCGCCGACTACGCCCCCGAGCTGCAGGCGCTGCTGCCCGCGGTCGCGGGCGGGCGGGCGCTGCCCACCGAGGTGCGCAGCTCCTGGACGCTGCTGCACTGAAGTCGCCTCCCGTACTGAAGTAGATTGGGCACATGCGAGTTCACGTTGCCGACCACCCGCTCATCACGCACAAGCTCACAGTGCTGCGCGACAAGACCACCCCGTCGCCGACCTTCCGTGCGCTCGCCGAAGAACTCATGACGCTGCTCGCCTACGAGGCGACGCGCAACGTGCGCACCGAGGTCGTGACGATCCAGACCCCGGTCGCCGAGACCCAGGGTCTGGCGATCAGCACGCCCCGTCCGCTCGTCGTGCCCATCCTGCGCGCCGGGCTCGGCATGCTCGAGGGCATGGTCAAGCTCGTGCCGACCGCCGAGGTCGGCTTCCTCGGCATGGTGCGCAACGAAGAGACCCTGCAGCCCGAGACCTACGCCGAGCGCCTGCCCGACGACCTCTCCGACCGCCAGTGCTTCGTGCTCGACCCGATGCTCGCGACCGGCGGCTCGCTCATCGCCGCCATCGACTTCCTCTTCGCGCGCGGCGCGAAAGACGTCACGGCCGTCTGCCTGATCGCGGCTCCCGAGGGGCTCGCCGCCGTCGAGAAGGCGATGGAGGGCCGCGGCGACGTGACGATCGTGCTCGGAGCCCTCGACGAGAAGCTCAACGAGCTCGGCTACATCGTGCCCGGCCTCGGCGACGCTGGCGACCGCCTCTACGGTCTCGTCTAGAACCCCATCACCGAAGCTGTAAACCCCCAGCGCATTTCGAGCCAACCGGGCGTAACGTCAGAAGCGACGTTCACGAAAGGTCGCTCGCCGTGAAGAACAACATCCGACGCTGGATCCCCGCCGCGGTCGTTCCCGCGGTCATCGCCGCAGCCGCGGTCGCCGTTCCGGCGGTCGCGAACGCCGCCCCGAACCTGCCCGAGAAGTTGCCGCAGCAGCTGCTCGAACTCGTCTCCGACAGCGCGGGCACACCGTTCTCGGGCACGATCGAGCAGACCTCCGCGCTCGGCCTGCCCGACGTGTCGTCGCTCGCCCCGACGCCCGGCGGCGACTCCGCGACATCCGTCCTCGAATCGATCACCGGATCGCACACCGCCAACGTCTTCGTCGGCGGCCCGACCACCCAGCGCCTGCAGGTGCTCGACGGGTTCGCCGAGCGCGACCTGATCCGCAACGGCGACAGCGTCTGGCTCTACGACTCCGACAAAAAAGAGGCGACCCACCTCACCGGCTCGCCCGACCTGCCCGCCGCGCCCGCGATCACCCCGGCGGAGGCGGCCGCGAAACTGCTCGCCGCCGTCGAGCCGAGCACCGACATCGAGGTCGTCGACACCGCCCGGGTCGCCGGGCGCGCCGCCTACGAACTGCGACTCACCCCCGACGACGCCGACACGCTCGTCGGCTCGGTCGTTCTCAGCGTCGACGCCGAGACGGGGCTGCCGCTGGCCGTCACCGTCACCGCGAAGGGCCAGAGCGATCCCGCGTTCTCGGTGCGGTTCAGCGAGATCGACCTCGCCGCCCCCGACGCGAGCCTGTTCGAGTACACCCCCGCGGGCGACGTCACCGTCGAAGAGGAGACCCTCGCGGGACACACACCGGATGCCGCGGCTACCGCCACCCCCGAGCCGACCGTCGTCGGCGACGGCTGGGACGCGGTCGTGGTGCTGCCCGCGGGCACCCCGCTCGACGACCCGATGATCGACCAGCTGACCACCGAGGTCGACGGCGGCCGTGTTCTCGGCACGAGCCTCGTCTCCGTCTTGCTCGCCGACGACGGACGTGTGCTCGTCGGCGCCGTCACCCCGCAGCACCTCGAGGCTGTCGCCGCGCAGTGAGCTCCGCAGAGCTCGCGATCGAGACCGTCGGTCTGGGCAAGACGTTCGGCCGTCAGGCCGCGGTAGCCGAGCTCGCACTCGCCGTGCCGCGCGGGTCGGTGTTCGGCTTCCTCGGCCCGAACGGGTCGGGGAAGACCACGACGATCCGCATGCTGTTGGGGCTGTCGTCGGCGACGTCCGGCGACATCCGGGTGCTCGGCGAGCAGATTCCGGATGCCGCGGCGCAGGTCTTGCCGCGGGTGGGCGCCCTCGTCGAGGGGCCCGCCTTCTACCCGTTCCTCTCGGGCCGCGAGAACCTGCGGCGGTTCGACACGGCCAACCGGCACGCGTCGTCGACCACCCGCGGCGCCCGCGTCGACGCGGCGCTCGACCGGGTGGGCCTTGGGCACGCCGCCGGCAAGAAGGCGCACGCCTACTCGCTCGGCATGAAACAGCGGCTCGGGCTGGCCAACGCGCTGCTGATGCCACGCGACCTGCTCGTGCTCGACGAGCCGACCAACGGGCTCGACCCGCAGGGAACCCGCGAGGTGCGCTCGCTCATCCGGTCTCTCGCCTCCGACGGCACCACCGTCTTCCTCTCCAGCCACCTGCTGGCCGAGGTCGAGCAGGTCTGCACCCACCTCGCCGTGATGAGCACCGGACGTCTCGTGGCGCAGGGGTCGCTCGACGATCTGCGCGCCCAGGGCACCGAGCGGGTGGCCGTGCGCACCCCCGACGTCGCCGACGCCCGGCGTGTGCTCGAGTCGCTCGGCCTCACGCCCGACCTCGCGCGCGACGACCGGGTCTCGGCCGCCCTGCCCGCGGGGTTCGCGCCCGAGACCGTGACGGCGGCGCTCGTGCGCGCCGACGTGCGGGTGCGCGGGCTCGCCGTCGAGGGCGAGACGCTCGAAGACCGCTTCGTGGCCCTCACCGGGGAGGGTTTCGATGTCGCGGAGTGAGACGTCGCCGCGTTCGGTCGGGCTCGCCCTGCTCGGCTCGGAGCTGCGCGTGCTGTTCCTCCGGCGCCGCACCTGGGCGATGCTCGCCGCGCTCGCGGCGATCCCCGTGCTCATCGCGGTCGCCGTGCGGCTCTCCGACTCGCCGGACACCCCCGGCGACGGCCCCGCGTTCCTGTCGAACATCACCCAGAACGGCCTGTTCGTCGGGCTGACCGCGCTCATCGTGTCGGTGCCGCTCTTCCTGCCGCTCACCGTCGGCGTCGTCGCCGGCGACACGATCGCGGGCGAGGCCAACCTCGGCACACTGCGCTACTTGCTCGTCGCGCCGTCCGGCCGGGTGCGGTTGTTGCTCGTGAAGTTCGCCGGCGCCGCCGTGTTCTGCGTCGTCGCCACACTCGTCGTGGTCCTCGTCGGCGCGGCGATCGGCGCCGTGCTGTTTCCGATCGGGCCGGTCACGCTGATCTCGGGCGACACGGTCGGTGTCGGCGGCTACGCGCTGCGCGCCGCGCTGTTCGCCGCGTACGTGAGCATCTCGATGCTCGGCCTCAGCGCGATCGGGCTCTTCATCTCGACCCTCACGACCGTCCCGGTCGGCGCGATGGCGGCCACGATCGTGCTGTCGGCCGTCAGCCAGATCCTCGACCTGCTGCCCCAACTGAGCGCAATCCACCCCTGGTTGTTCAGCCACCATTGGCTCGGATTCGCCGACCTCCTGCGCACGCCGCTCGACTTCACCGTCTTCGGGCAGAACGCGTTGTTGCAGCTCGGATACATCGCGGTCTTCGGGGCGCTCGCCTACGGACGCTTCAGCACCAAAGACATCCTGAGTTGATCATCCGCGCTTGACACACGGCGCAACAATGCAAGATAGTTGCTCCTATGACTTTCCACGCGCACACGACCGGCCTCATGCCGTCGAGCGCGATGTGTTGTCGAATGTGTGCCTAACGGCCAACCCCTCGCCGAGTCACGGTTTTCATCCTTGAGGCCTGACTCCCGGTTGTCTCCTTTCATTACGGAGCCCTCCTGCACCCGCACGACCTAGATATACCCAGAAGGAATCACACCCTCATCATTAGAGGCCCTTCACCCCTTTCAAGGATCCTCAGACTCATGTCTCTTGCAACAATCGACCGTCCCACCACCTCTTTTTCCGCTCCTTCGGTACGCTCGCTCGTCGCGACGAACCGCCCTCAGCAGAGCGAAGCCCCGGCAGCAGACCTCCGTGAGGATGCGGCCCAGCCCCGCCTACGCGCCGTTCCCGCCGGGACCGAGGCACGCGGCTTCGTGCTCTACGTCGGCCTCGACGAGCTGAAGGCGGAGCTCGCCGGCACCGACCTCGGCCAGATCGTGGCCCAGCTGAAGAGTCTGGTCGCCGACCTCGTTCCCACCGCCGAGACGCACGCGGCCGTGGCCTTGGCGCCGCAGGGTGCCGGCGGCCGCGACGTCGACGTCGTGCGCCTCGCCCTGCAAGACCCGGCCGCTCTCGCCCGCCAGCGCCAGACCCCGGTGGTCGAGGCCAAGCCGCGCGGCGGCGTCGTCATCGACATCTCGCGCAAGCGCCTGCTGCTCGACGGCGAGACCGCCCCCCTCACCTACAAGGAGTTCGAGCTGCTGCAGTACCTCGTGCTGCGCGAGGGCCGCACGATCGACCGCGCCGAGCTGATCTCGTCGCTGTGGAAGGCCAGCGACGACGAGATCCCCAACGAGCGCACCATCGACGTGCACGTGCGCCGCCTGCGCTCGAAGCTCGGAGCCTACGAAGACATCGTGCGCACCGTGCGCGGTGTCGGCTACCGCTTCGACCGTCACGCCGACGTGTCGATCCGCCAGGCGACCACGCCGAGCCCCGACTTCATCTGAACGCGGCCGAGCGCCCCGCCGACAGGACGCACTGGCGCGATCGCCCCGCCAACAGGAGGGATCGGCCGTCCCAGCCCGCGCCGCCCTGTTGAGCGGGCGGGCGGGCGGCGCGGTCAGTTCTGCGGGAAGCCCAGGTTGATTCCGCCGTGGCTCGGGTCGAGCCAGCGGGCGGTGATCGCTTTCTCGCGGGTGAAGAAGTGGAAGCCCTGCAGCCCGTAGGCCTTCGAGTCGCCGAAGATCGAGTCTTTGAACCCGCCGAACGAGTAGTAGGCCACGGGCACGGGGATCGGCACGTTGATGCCGATCATGCCGACCTCGATCTCGTTCTGGAAGCGCCGGGCGGCCCCGCCGTCGTTGGTGAAGATCGCGGTGCCGTTGCCGAAGGCGCCGTTGTTGATCAGCTCGACGCCGTCTTCGTAGCTGTGCACGCGCACCACCGAGAGCACGGGGCCGAAGATCTCCTCGGTGTAGACGCGCGAGTCGAGAGGCACCTTGTCGATGAGGGTCGGTCCGAGCCAGAAACCCTCGGATGCACCGTCGACCTCGATTCCGCGGCCGTCGACCACCACGTCCGCTCCGTCGGCGATGGCGACGTCGATGTAGCCCGCCACCTTGTCGCGGTGCGCCTCGGTGATGAGCGGACCCATGTCGCACGAACGCCGGCCGTCGCCGACGGTGAGCCGCGACATCCGGTCTCTGATCTTGGCGACCAGTTCGTCGGCGACCGGCTCCACGGCGACGACCACCGAAATGGCCATGCATCGTTCGCCTGCGGAGCCGAATCCGGCGTTGATGGCCGAGTCGGCGACCAGGTCGAGGTCGGCGTCGGGCAGCACGAGCATGTGGTTCTTCGCCCCGCCGAGGGCCTGCACGCGCTTGCCGTTCTTCGACGCGGTCTCGTAGATGTACTTGGCGATCGGGGTCGAGCCGACGAACGAGATGCTCTTCACGTCGCGGTGTTCGAGCAGTCCGTCGACGGCCTCCTTGTCGCCGTGCAGCACGTTGAGCACGCCGTCGGGCAGCCCGGCCTCGGTGAACAGGGCGGCGAGCCAGTTCGCGGCCGACGGGTCTTTCTCGCTCGGCTTGAGCACGACGGTGTTGCCGACCGCGATGGCGATCGGGAAGAACCACATCGGCACCATCGCCGGGAAGTTGAACGGGCTGATGATGCCGACCACGCCGAGCGGCTGCTTGGTCGAGTAGACGTCGACGCCGGTGGAGACCTGCTCGGAGTACTCGCCCTTGACGATGTGCGGGAAGCCGGTGGCGAGCTCGACGACCTCGAGCCCGCGGGTGATCTCGCCGAGCGCGTCTGAGAGCACCTTGCCGTGCTCGGCGGTGAGGATCTCGGCGAGTTCGCCCTTGCGCTCGTTCAGCAGCTCACGGAAACGGAACAGCACCTGCTGGCGCTTGGTGATCGAGGTGTCGCGCCAGGCCGGGAAGGCCGCTTTCGCCGCGGCCACGGCAGCGTCGATCTCTTCGCCGTTCGCCAGCGCGACGTGCTTCGTCTGCTCGCCGAGGGCGGGGTCGAAGACGGGGGCGGTGCGCCCGCTCGCGCTCACGACGGTCTGGCCGCCGATGTAGTGCTGCACGATCGGCAGGCTGGTCGGTTCGCTCATGTCATTGCTCCATCGACGTCGGGACGGGATGACACCCACCTTAGGAGGTGGAAGGGCCGGGGCATCCGAAATTCTGCGACGAATCAGTCGGGTGGCACGACTGCCACGGCCGGACGCTTGGCCTCGACGGACACGGCCAGGCGCTGCAGCACGTCGAATGTCGCGCTGCCCAGCAATCCGTGTGGCGTGCGCCGTACGACCAGCTCGAGAGGGACTACGGCGTCGCCGAACTTCGCGTCGATTGCGAGGCCGGTCACCTTGGTGTTTGCAACGACCATCTCGCTGGGCACTACCTCCACGATATCGGGCCAGGGAGTGAAGAATTTGAGTGCCGGCTCGGCGCTCCCACCCCAGAAGCCGATTCCTTGCGAGTCAACCACGACGGCGAATGCGGACGGAAACCCGCCGGGCGTCGTGCGGCCGGAAGAGGCGGCACCTTTGACAGCGACCTTCAGGGAATCTCCGATCTCCGCAGCGAAAACCAGCGCTTCGGGATTGGACATCTCGACTTTCTTGAGATCACTGACCGCGATGAGGCGATAGAGCGCGATAACGACAGCGGCCACGGCGAGCAGGGCCAGCAATCCGAGCCCTTTGAAGCCGAAATCACCCCCGAATCGCGTCGAGGGCAGGAAAACGATCATCACGATTAGAACCAGTCCTACAGCGCGCAGGGCCATCCGCGAGGACCGCCCGCCGACCCGACGATCCGCATCGAACTTGTTCTCTGCCACGTTCACCCCGTGCGCTCGCCTGACACACCCCCAAGACTGGTGGGAAAGTTGGACTCTACCCCCATCAAGGAGAATCATGCCCGTCACCTCGCTGCTCGACATGCACATCGCACCCGAATCGCTCGCGGACGCCCCGACGATCATCGCCGAGGTTCTCGTCGCCACTCGCGCCTTCGACGGAAACCTGGGCGTGGAGGTTCTCGTCGACACCGACGACCCGGCCCACTTCATGGCCGTCGAGACGTGGGAGTCGGTCCCACGACGACGCGTACCGGGCCTGGCGCGCTACGCCCGAGGGTGCCAGCGCGCTCGGCAGCGTTCTCGCGGGCGCCCCCACGCTGACGCGGTTCGAGCCCGTGGCTCCGGCTGCCGGCTAACGCTGACTCCGCTTCTCGAGCACCTCGAGGTAGTGCGGGTTGTGCATGATGCCGAGAACGTTGCCGAACGGGTCGATCACCGCGGCGCCGATGAAGTCTTCGCCGAAGTTGCGTGGCGGCTGGTGCGGCGCGGCACCCAGCTCGATCAGCCGGTCGTAGGCGGCCTGCGCGTCGTCGACGTGCCAGTAGACGATCGCGCCGCCGGGCGCACCGCTCGCGCTCTCGCCGCCGAGGTCGGGCAGGTACTTGCTGTCGAGGATGCCGAACTCGTGCTCGTAGTCGCCGATGCGGAACTCGACGTACTCGGTTCGGTTGAAGTAGGGCTCGATGCCGAGCACCTCGGTGTACCAGTTCTTCGCCGCTTCGAGATCGGCCGACTGGTAGGCGACCGTCGTGAGTCCGCGCAACATGGTGATTCCCTTCGTCGTTGGAGGTTTACCGTGCTTAAAAGCTAGAACCAGCCACCGACAGGGGCGACGCGGTTGACACCGTCAGCGCCCGTCACGCGGGCCGAAGGCGCGCAGCGCGTCGACGTCGCTCGCGGGCGACTCGATGTACTCGGCGACCCACGAGTCGATGCCGGGGTAGGTCGAACCGGCGCGCAGCTGCTGGGCGACCCGCGCACGGTCGATCGGCGTGCAGTGCACACTCACGGTGCCGTGGTGGAGGTGCGCCCACGTCGCTCCGGGCGCACCGTAGGGCATGCCGATGCTGCCCGGATTCACCACCGTGCGGCGGTCGACCAGCCGCACGAACGGCATGTGGGTATGCCCGCACACGACCGTGCGCACCGCCTCGTCGACGTCGGCGAGGGCTTCGCGCCAGCGTTCGATCCTGGTGTCGACGAGAACGACCTCGTCGTCGTCCCGCGGGCTGCCGTGGCAGAAGAGCACATCGCCGAATCCGGCGATACCGACGGTCACCGGATGCGGCAGGCCGTCGAGCAGGGCGATCTGGTCGTCGCGCAGTCGGGAGGCAGCCCAGACCGACTCGGGCGGCAGGTTCGCCGACCGAGGATCGGCCCTCCGCGCCGCGACCAGCTCGCGGTCGGCGTTGCCCCGCACCAGCAGGGCACGGTCGCCGAGGCCGACGAGCCGGTCGAGCACCTCGACCGGCATCGGCCCCGCGGCGTGATCGCCGGTGACCACGATCAGGTCGGCGGCGGCCACCTCCGGTTCGCGCAGAACCGTGTCGAGCACGGGAAGCACACCGTGCACGTCTGACAGCACCACGACCGAATCGAGCATCCGCCAAGACTGCCCGCATCGTCGAGTCCAGACAACCCGGGCGACTACACCGGGCTAGCCTCTGTTGCCGATCGGTCTGAGGGCGTACCGTCGAGACCCTGCGAAAGGGTGGCTATGAAGGTCGCGAAGATCAGAATCGGCGGCAGGATGTTCATCCTCGATCCCGCACAAGACATCGAGCAACTCCGCCAAGAGATCGTCGTCGCCGCGACATCCGGAGCAGGATTCGTGCACTTCCGATCCGCGGCCGGCGTCGCCGTCTCGGCGCTCGTCACGCCCCACCTGCCGGTGCGGATCTCGGAGGTCGAGCGCGAGTCAGAGCCGACGACTCCGATCGCCACGACAGCCCCGGGCACGGAAGACCCGCCGTTCGCGGTCGGCACTCACTTCGACGGCTGAGCGGCGTCTTCGACGGCCTCGCGGAACACGAACGGGTAGTTGCCGAGGAACGTCCACCGGGTCGCCGGCCAGTTGATCACGAAGGCGGTGCCGACCACGTTGGCGATCGGCACGAATCCACCGCCGGCCTCGTCGCGGTGGAACACCGAGTCTTTCGAGTTGTAGCGGTTGTCGCCCATGACCCAGATCATGTCGTCGGGCACGACGACCTCGAACGAGGCGGGGGCCGCCGCGCTGTTCGTTGTCGGCAGCGCGATGTACGGCTCCTCGATCGGCACACCGTTCACGGTGAGGTGTCCGAACGGATCGCAGCAGGCCACGGTGTCGCCCGGCAGGCCGATGACACGTTTGATGAGGTGGTTGTTGGGGTCGGCCGCGGCCAGTCCGATCGCGGTCAACACGGTCTCGAGCGGGGTCGCGTCGACCTCCGACGCCGGCAGCCAGCCGCCCGGGTCTTCGAACACGACGATGTCGCCGTTCGCGAGCGGCACCATGTCGGGCGCGAGCTGGTTCACGAGGATGCGGTCGTCGACCATGAGCGTGTTCTCCATCGACCCCGACGGGATGTAGAACGAGCGCACGAGAAACGTCTTGATGAGAAACGAGGCGAGCATGGCGACGGCCAGGATGATCAGGATGTCGCGGAAGAGCCGGGCCGCACCCCGGCGTGGCTTCGTCGCCTGTTCTGTCATCTGCATGCCCACTCGCTCCGATCGGTGAGATTACGGTTGTGTCGACCACCGGTGTACGCCGAACGGAGGACCCTCAGCTTATGACAGCCGACCGGGTGAGACCAGAGAGTGCGCGGGCGGGCTAGAGCTTCTTGCGGCGCAGCTTGCCGAGGATCGGACCCGCGAAGACGCCGCGCTCGGTCGGCTCCTCGACCTCGAGACCGTAGTAGTCGCCGATGCGGTCGAGCAGGGCGGCCCGTTCGGCCTTGTCGTAGGCGCGCAGCTCGCGGTTGAACGCGACGACCGTCGACCAGCAGATCGCGAGCATCACGACCGAGAAAGGCAGCGCGATGATGATGGCCGCGGTCTTGAGCGCCTCGAGCCCGCCCGACAGCAGCAGCGCGATCGCCAGCAGCGACGTGATGCAGGTGAAGAACACCCTGATCCAGCCCTTCGGCTCGATCTGGCCGCCCGTCGCGATCATCGCCATCACGAGCGAACCCGAGTCGGCCGAGGTGATGAAGAAGATCGCGATCAGCACGATCGCGCCGATCACGAGGATCGCGCCGCCCGGCAGCTGCCCGAGCGCCGCGAACAGGGCGCTCTCGACGTTGACCGTGCCGTCGGCGGCGACGAGGCCGCCTTCGCCGCGCAGTTCGGAGTACAGCGCCGTGCCGCCCAGAACGCTGAACCACAGGAACGTGATGAGCGTCGGCACGAGGATGACGCCGGTGACGAACTGGCGCACGGTGCGGCCGCGCGAGATGCGGGCGATGAAGATGCCGACGAACGGCGACCAGGAGATCCACCACGCCCAGTAGAAGGTCGTCCACGCGCCCTGCCAGGCTTCACCCTCGTCGCCGGTGAACGCGCTCACGGTGAAGGTGAGGCCGATGACGTTCTGCAGGTAGTGGCCGATCGACTGCACGAAGTCACGCAGCAAGAACTGGGTGGGGCCGACGATCAGCACGAAGATCACGAGGGCCGCGGCGAGCGCGAGGTTGAAGTTCGACAGCCACTTCATGCCCTTGCCGACGCCGGAGAGCACGGAGAAGAGCACGAAGCCGGTGATCACGACGATGATTCCGACGTTGAGCAGTTCGGACGACTCGACGATGCCGGCACTCTCGAGGCCCGCGCTGATCTGCAGCACACCGAGCCCGAGCGATGTCGCGACGCCGAACAGCGTTCCGACGAGGGCGATCACATCGATGGCGTTGCCCCACCCGCCGCGCACGCGCTTGCCGAGAATCGGTTCGAGCGCCCAGCGGATCGAGACCGGCCGGCCCCGGCGATGGATGGCGTAGGCCAGCGCGAGGCCGATGACCACGTAGATCGACCAGGCGTGCACCCCCCAGTGCAGGTAGGTCTGCGAGAGCGCCTGCTGGGCGAGCTCGTTCTCGGTGCCGGTGACGCCGGGCCGCGGCTGGGCGAAGTGGCTGAGCGGCTCGCTGACGCCGTAGAAGACGAGGCCGATGCCCATTCCCGCGGCGAAGAGCAACGAGAACCACGACGCGAGAGAGAACTCCGGCTCGTCGTCGTCCTTGCCGAGTTTGATGTCGCCGTAGCGGCTGAAGCCCATCCACAGGCAGAACGCCACGAAGAAGGCCGCGAGCAGAACGTAGTACCAGTTGAAGTTGCTGACGATGGTCGACTGCACGTCGGCGAAGACGGCCTCGGTCGCGTCGGGCCAGATCATGGCGAAGGCGACGAAGACGGAGATGACGACCGCGGCGGGCCAGAACACCCAGCGTTGCACGGCGGACGCGGGGCGGAGCTCGGAAGACATTCCCCCAGCGTAAAGCGGAGGAGTTTCAACTTCGAGTTTGCCAAACGCACGTTCATACGCATCCCCCCGTCGGTAGTTACCATGAGGGATGACGATTGACATGAACCTCGACATTTTTTCAGACATAGAGTCTGACGTACGGGGCTACATCCGCTCGTTCCCGGTGGTTTTCGAGCGCGCCGTCGGCTCGATCATGACCGACCAGCAGGGCACCGACTACATCGACTTCTTCGCCGGTGCGGGGGCGCTCAACTACGGGCACAACAACCCGCTGATGAAGGCGAAACTGATCGACTACATCGCCGACGACTCGATCTCGCACTCGCTCGACATGGCCACCGCCGCGAAGAAGCGGTTTCTCGAGACGTTCCAGCGCCTCATCCTCGAGCCGCGCTCGCTCGACTACAAGCTGCAGTTCACCGGCCCGACCGGAACCAACGCCGTCGAGGCGGCGCTGAAGATCGCCCGCATCTCCACCGGCCGTTCCACCGTCGTCGCCTTCACCCGCGCATTCCACGGGGTCAGCGCCGGCTCGCTCGCCGTCACCGCGAACCAGCACTTCCGCCAGGCCGCGGGCGTCACCCTCGACGACGCGGTGTTCGTGCCGTTCGACGGCTACTTCCCGGGCCTCGACTCGCTCGCCTACCTCGAGAAGCTGCTCGACGACCCGAGCAGCGGGCTCGACAAGCCCGCCGCGGTCATCGTCGAGACGATCCAGGCCGAGGGCGGCATCAACGTCGCCAGCTCCGAATGGTTGCGCGGCCTGCGCGAACTCACCACCCGGCACGGCATCGTGCTGATCGTCGACGACATCCAGGTCGGATCGGGTCGCACCGGCGAGTTCTTCAGCTTCGAGGCATCCGGGATCGTGCCCGACATCGTCACGCTCTCGAAGTCGCTCTCCGGCTACGGGCTGCCGATGTCGCTCGTGCTGCTGCGCCGCGACATCGACGTGCTCAAGCGCGGTTCGCACAGCGGAACCTTCCGCGGCAACAACATGGCCTTCGTCTGCGCGACGGTGGCGCTCGAAGAATACTGGGCGGATGACGCGCTGACGCGAGAGGTGCACCGCAAGGAGGCCCTCGTGCGCGAGCGTCTCGCCGCGATCGCGTCGCAGCACCCCGAGGCACAGCTCGAGGTGCGCGGCCGCGGCTTCATCTTCGGCTTCGCCAGCACGGCGATCCCCACCCTGGCGACGGCCGTGGCCGCCGAGGCCTTCACGCGCGGGCTCGTGGTCGAGACATCCGGTCCCGTCGACGAGGTCTTGAAGCTGCTGCCGGCCCTGGTCATCGACGACGCGACCCTGAACCGCGGGCTCGACATCATCGCGGAGAGCGTCGCGGCGGTGCTCGCGCGCCCGTAGCGCTCTACGCGCCCGCGACGGTGTGGATGCCGAGGTCGGTGCGGCCCGGCATCAGACTCGCCTTCAGGGCACGCGTTCCGGCGTAGTCGCCGTCGCTCAGCCGCCGATAGGGGCGGGGCTGTTCGGTCTCGACAGAGAGCAACCGGTCGCGCAGCCGTGCGACCTCGCGGTCGACACCCGCGGCGTCGATGGTGTCGGCGTCGTGGATCACGTGCAGGTCGAGCGTCTCGATTCCGACGTACCAGAGCACGCCGTGGGTGATCGGGAACAGCAGGGATTCGATGTCGCCGCTGATGCCGCGCTCGCCGATCGAGCGCGCGTCTTCGCCGGCCGTCACCACCACGAGCGCCCGGCGCCCGGCAAGGCCGCCGTCGCCGTACCGTCGCGGCACCCCGAGGTCGGGATCCTGGTCTCCGTAGGCGAAACCGGCGGTCAGCACCCGGTCGAACCAGCCCTTGAGAATCGCCGGCGGGCCGTACCACCAGAGCGGGAACTGCAGAACGAGCAACTCCGCCGACGCGAGCTTGGCCTGCTCGTGCTGCACGTCGGAGGGAAGCTGTCCGCGCGCGTACGACTCCCCCGCCTGCTCGGCGATGTTGCCGGGCGTGCCCGCGAGGTCGCCGAGGTCGCGTTCGCCGAGCACGGGGTCGAACCCTTGGGCGTAGAGGTCGGAGGTCGCCACGTCGTAGCGGTCGGACAACGCGGCCACGCCCACCTGGAAGAGCCGGTCGTTCATCGAGCCGCGGCGCGGGTGTGCGTAGACCCAGTGCGCCGAACCGGCCGTCGTCGGGTGTTCGATGGTCATGACTCGTCTCCGATCGTGGTGGTGTTCGTCTGAGCGTCGGTGGCGACGGCCGCGACGACGACGGCCAAGGCCTCGCCCGCGCGATCGGCGCCGATCCTGCCGGCGAGCGCGGCTCGGGCCAGGGCGTCGCCGGCGCCGACGACGGCCTGCAGCCCGGCGGTGTCGATCGCTCCCGCGAACGGTTCGAGGGCGTCGCGGCACATCGCCAGGTAGGCCCCCTCGGCCTCGTGGCGGACCAGGCTCAGGGCCGGCGAACCGGCCAGGGCCGCGACGACGTTGTTCAGCTCCCGCCCTTCGGCGAGGCAGCAGTCGATGTAGGCCGTCGCGACGATGCGAGCGACGGCCGAGAGCTCGGGTTCGACGTCGAGGAGGGCGTCGGCGAGGCGTTTCCGCTGCCCGCTCTCGAAATCGCGGTACAGCTCGGCGAACACGCCCGCCCTGTCGCCGAAGTGGTCGTAGACGAGCGGCTTCGTGACACCGGCCCGTTCGGCGAGCCGGGCGAGGGTGAACTCGTCGGTGCCCGAGTCGCGGATGAACTCGCGCGCCACCGCCAGCAGCTGCGCGTGACGCTCGTGTTTGGGCAAGCGTTGACGGGTCGTCGAAACGGCGGGCATCGGACTCCTCGGGCGATAAATTACTGGGAGTAAGTTACCATGAGTAACCAGCAACTGCGACAGCGACTTGACCGTGCCCGAGGGGCATGGCGCCCTCTAATCGACAGACTGACAAACAGAAAGGCATCGGATGACACGGATCATCGGCATCACCCTGCTGGCCGTCGGGCTGCTGAGCGCCCTCGCCGGCACCCTCTGGAATTCGTTGTTCCCCACCCCGGACGCGAACATCGGAGCGGGCGGTCTCGTCGTGCTCGGCTTGGGAGTGGCGGCGATCGGCGTCGTGCTGCTGCTGGTCTCGCTCGTCCTGCGGGCGCTGAAGACGCGCGACTGACCTCAGAGCGTTCCGGTAGCCGGGTCGACCGCGCGCAGGAACGACCGGATCTCCGCCTCGGCTTCGACGGCGGTCGGCAACTTGCCACCCGAGTGGCCGACGGTGAAACCGTAGCCCGGAGTCGGCCCGTCGATCCAGGCGAAGTGCGCGGTGCCCGGTTGTTCGCGGTCTGAAGCGACGCCGAATCGCCAGCCATCGACGGTGAGCGAGTACAGGAGCGGCATCGCATCACCGTACGCCAGGTGCCGCTCGAGCGGCAGCTCGGCGCGGGCCAGACAAGCCGGTCGGTGTGATGTCTAGTACGGCTGCTGCAGTATGCCGTTGATGTAGTCGACCGCGGTCTGGGCGACGCCGCCGTGCTGGGCGAGCACGGGGACCACCCTGCGGATGACGAGCGGCGACCCCGGATCGTCGACGATCTCCACCCGGTAGTCGTCGCTCGCCAACCCCCGGATCACGTAGTAGCCGTCGGCGTCGGTGTAGTCGTGCTCGCTCGAGCGGGTGAGGGCGCCCCGCGCCCGCACCATCATGTTCGCGACCGGCACGCCCGACTGGTTGACGATGCGTCCGCCGATCGACCCGGCCAACCGCATCCGGAGGGCCAACCAGACATGCTGACCGCCGGTGACAGTCACGTTCTCCTTGTAGTTCGACAGGCGGGTCCAGGCGCCGTGGTCGCCACGCTGGGACACCTGCACCGTGTATTGCGAGCCCTCGGCGAGGCCCGTGAACGTGGTCTGCCCCGTGGCGTCGGTGCGCTGCGTGGCATTGAACTGCAGGGGGCCATAGAGACCGACCACCACGTTGGCCAGCGGCAGTTTCTGGCCGCTGGTGGAGATGATCATGACGGTCAGCGTGCCGGTGGGTGCGGCGCTCGCGGGTTGCGCGACGCCGCCGCCCACGAGAAGCAGGGCTACCAGGGCTACCGCCCATCGCCGGCCGCGAGTGATGCGGGTGAAGAGAAGCGGTCGTTGCGACGTCATGGTGACCCCCGTGTTGTGTGCGCCATCGTGCGGTGTGGCCGCTCGGGGTACGGGTTACCCGTGTAGCTCCTGCTCGCGATGCTACGTCAGCGAGCGGTCCGTGCACCAGAAAAATCGGCACTCGGCAAACTCGCAGAAATATAACGGTTCGATAACTAGCGCTCCGTTACCTGCCCGTTATATATTTCAAGGGCAGAAGTTGTTTGCTGTGGCAGCTGATGCGGAATGTGATTGCAGGACACTCTTGGTGCAAGGGAGAGGGTCGGTTTCTAGCCTCTGAAACCGACCCTCAATCCTGTTTAACGGCCCTTTCGAACGGGCCATATCCGAAATGGCCGGCCAGCACTCCCCCATTGCGCGCATATCGGTGCAGATGCATAGAGTTGGTTCCGTGAGTGATAAAGCGCTAGCCGTCGACGCATGGGAATCCCTGTTTCGAGCCCAAGTGACCGTGCTCCGCCAACTCAACATCGAGTTTCCGACCGCCGAGTTGTCGTTCAACGAGTACGACGTGTTGTTCAACCTCACGCGGCAGCCGGAACACGCGCTGCGCATCCGCGACCTGAACCGCCACCTGCTGCTCACCCAGCCGAGCGTGAGCCGCCTGGTCGACCGCCTCGTGCAGCGCGAACTCGTCACGAAAGAAAGCGACCCCGGTGACGGCCGCGGCACGATCGTGCGCATCACCGATCCGGGGTACGCGCTGTTCCGCCGGGTGGCGGTCGTGCATGCCGAGTCGATCCGCAACCGCGTCGGTGGCGTGCTCGAACCCGACGAACTGCGCCAGCTGATCACCCTCACCGACAAACTGCGACTCGGCGCGAAGTGACGGGCGCCGACATCAGCGAACGTCCGAGCATCGTCTGGCTGCGCGACGACCTGCGCCTCGCCGACAACCCGGCCCTCACCGAGGCGATCGAGCGCGGGGCGCCGGTCGTCGTCGTCTACCTGCTCGACGAGGTGAGCCGCGGCATCCGGCCCCTCGGCGGAGCCGTCAAATGGTGGCTGCACCACAGCCTCACCGCCCTCGCCGCCGACATCGCCGACCGCGGCGGCTCGCTCGTCTTGCGTCGCGGAGCCGCCGAGACCGAGATCGCGAAACTGGTCGAAGAGACGGATGCCGCAGCCGTCTACTGGAACCGCCGTTACGGCCGGGCGCGCGACATCGACGCCGCCCTGAAGTCGAGCCTGCGCGACGCCGGGCTGATCGTCGAGAGTTTCCGCGCCAACCTGATCTTCGAGCCGTGGACCATCACGACGCAGGAGGGAAACCCGTACCGCGTGTTCTCGCAGTTCTGGAAGACCTGCCTGGAGCAGGGCGTCGCGAGGGATCCGCTCGACGCGCCCACGAGCATCCGGTCGTCCGATGCGGCGAGCGACGACCTCGACGACTGGGGGCTGCTGCCCACGAAGCCCGACTGGTCCGGCGGCCTGCGCGAGCACTGCGCACCCGGCGAGAACAACGCGCACGACAGGCTCGAGGGTTTCGTCGACGACGTGCTGGAGAGCTACCACCGGCGCGACGAACCGGCCACCGAGGCGACGAGCGGGCTGAGCCCGCACCTGCGATTCGGCGAGATCAGCCCGTTGCAGATCTGGCACCGGCTGCACGGGGCGGTGCCGGCGCCCGCGCAGCAGAACGCCGCCAAGTTCTTGCGCGAGGTGGGCTGGCGCGAGTTCAACTACAACATCCTGTTCCACTTCCCCGAGCTGCCCGCCGACAACTACCGGCCGGCGTTCGACGCCTTCCCGTGGGCCGACACCCCCGAGTGGGAGATCGACGCCTGGCGGCACGGCAAGACCGGCGTCCCGCTCGTCGACGCCGGCATGCGCGAGCTGTGGGAGACCGGCACGATGCACAACCGGGTGCGCATGGTCACCGCGAGCTTCCTGATCAAGAACCTCCTCGTCGACTGGCGGGTGGGCGAAGCCTGGTTCTGGGACACCCTGGTCGACGCCGACGAGGCGAACAACCCGGCCAACTGGCAATGGGTGGCGGGCAGCGGGGCCGATGCCGCGCCGTACTTCCGCGTGTTCAACCCGGTGCTGCAGGCGCAGAAGTTCGACAAGCACGGGCGGTACATCCGCCGGTGGGTTCCCGAGCTCGAGGCGGGCGAGTATCCGCTCGAGCCGATCGTCGACCTCGCCCAGTCGCGGCGCGACGCCCTGAAGGCCTACGACACGATGAAGGCCGCCGCGGCTCCCGGTTCCGAGCCGTCCGACTAGACGGTTGCGGCACCTCGGCGTCTGGTTGAAGAATTCAGTCACCAGACAACGAGGAGGAATCACCATGACCACCCGACTCAACCCGTACCTGAACTTCCGCGACAACGCCCGCGAAGCGATGGAGTTCTACCAGTCGGTCTTCGGCGGCGAACTGACCGTCAGCACCTTCGGAGAGTTCGGTGTCAGCGACGACCCCGCCGAGAAGGACAAGGTGATGCACGCCCAGCTCGAGAGCCCGAACGGCCTCGTTCTCATGGGCGCCGACCTGCCGAACTCTCTCGAGTACACACCGCGGTCGAGCATCTCGGTGTCGCTCAGCGGCGACGACGAGGCCGAACTCACCGGATACTACGAGAAGCTCGTCGACGGCGGCAGCGTCACCGAGCCGCTCGCCAAGGCGCCGTGGGGTGACAGCTTCGGCATGGCCGTCGACCGCTTCGGAACCAACTGGCTGGTGAACATCGCGGGGCCCGGCAACGTCTAGAGCCGACGACGATTTCGCGCGGATAGCAAAAAGCGCGGCAGAGCACTGCCAGTACTCACTCAGGTTCCGTTGCCGAATCGCCTCCGATCCGCGAGATAGCGGGGCTGGATGCGGCACGCGATTTCTCGAAATCGGCGCCGTTTTGCCCCGGATGGGGGTCATTTGCCCGTCTCCTCCAATCCGATCGGGCGTTGTTCTCCGGACCCCCTGTGCACTCGGGAACGACCGGCCTCACTGGTTCGGGGAGATCCGGGTGCTGACTTGAAGGAGTTCAGCAATGAACAACATCACGAAGAAGACCCTGCTCGCCACCGGTGGAACCGCAGCTGCGGCCGCTCTCGCCGTCGTCGGCTTCGCCGGTCCCGCATCAGCCGACACCACGTCGGACTCGTCGAGCGAGTACAGCTCGACCGACACCACCACCAACACGAGCACCGACCTGTTCGGTGACATCTCCGACCTCTTCGGCAACGTGTCGCTCGCCGGACAGTCCCCCATCGTGATCGCTCCCCAGGTGGGCGACGTCGCATCCGGCGACGTCCTCGGCGGCGACATTCTCAGCGGCAACGACGTCGCCGCTCCCGTGACGGCCCCCGTCGCCTCGGGCAACGACACCGCGGTCGAGGCACCCGTCACGGCCCCCGTCACCGCGCCGGTCACGAACGACGTGCCCGTGACCGCTCCGGTCGAGGCACCCGTGGCGGCTCCCGTCACCGGCGGTGACACGAGCACCGGAATCGGCGCCGGCGTGGGCGACCTCGTCGACAACGTCACCGACGTCGACGGCCTCCTGGGAGACGTCACCGGCGGCCTCGGAGTCGACGGCCTGCTCGGACGCTAGTCAGACCACCGTCGTTGGGCCTCTCGCTTCGGCGAGGGGCCCTTCCTCGTTAAAGGTCGCGCCCGCGCGCATAACTCAGGCAGGAATTCGGATGCCCCGGGGCGAGGCGACATCGATGTGCGGAAACCCGGCCCCGCGTCATCCGCCCGCCCGCTTTCCGCCTGAGTTATGCCGGCGCGACCACGACCTCGGCCGCCTGCTTGTGCCGCGCCACGAGGTCGACGACTCCGAGGGCCAGCGCGCCCACGATGAGTGCGATCGAGATGAGCAACGCGTTGCGGAATCCGTCGCGGTAGGCCGCCAGCGCGATCTCGCCGCCGGATTCGCGCAGGATCGTGGCGAAGAACATCGAGGTCGCCGCGGCCACGCCGATCGACGTTCCGATGCGTTGGCCGAGCTGCGCCATCGACCCCGCGACGCCGCCCTCGCTCACCGGGATCTCGGCGAGGGTGAGCGTCTGGTTCGGCGAGATCACGAAACCGCCGCCGATGCCGGCCACGAACAGTCCGGCGCCCATGCCCCAGGGGGCGAGCTCGGCGGGCAGGGTGATCGCGAGCACGAGGTCGAGCGAGAACCCGACGATCACGAAGCAGAGGCCGAAGACGACGAGCTTTCTGCCGAACCTCTGCACGAGACGGCCGCCGACGAAGGCGGTGATCGCGGATGTCAGGGCGAACGGAATCGAGACGAGCCCGGCGAAGACCGGCTGCAGTCCGAGGCCCTCCTGCAGGTAGAGCGTGCTGATCAAGAACACGGCCGGCAGCGCGCCGAAGTAGGCCGTGGCGAGCAGCAGCCCGTTGCGGTACGACGACTTGCGGAACAGCGAGAAGTGCACGACCGGCGACTTTCCGCGGCGTTGGTAGGCGAACTCCCACCACACGAACAGGGCGCCGAAGACCGCCGCGGCCACGAGCCACAGCCAGCGCAGCGGGCTGTCGTCGGCGCCGCCCGTGGTGAGTACGAACGGGAAGAGCAGGCTGAAGGTGGCGATGCCGAGCAGCAGCACGCCGAACAGGTCGAGGTTCGACGTCGTGCGCGGGCCCGAGCGTTTCGGCAGCAGCCGCAGGGCGAAGAAGATGGCCGCGAGGCCGAGCGGGATGTTCATCCAGAACAGGAGGCGCCAGCCGTCGGTCGGCCCGCCGAGCAGGATGAGCAGGCCGCCGAGGCTCGGCGCGAACGCGGTGGAGACGCCGATGGTGGCGCCGAAGACGCCGAAGGCCCGGCCACGGGCCTCGCCCTGGAACAGCTGCTGCACCAACCCGAGCACCTGCGGCATCTGCACGCCCGCCGCGACGCCCTGCAGGATGCGCCCGACGACGAGCGTCTCGATGTTCGGCGCGAGGGCGCACAGGAGGCTCGCCGCGGTGAACCCGCTGAGCCCGATGACGAACATCAACTTGCGCGAGTAGATGTCGCCGAGCCGCCCCGAGGGCACGAGCGCGAGGCCGAACGCGAGCGCGTAGCCCGCGACGATCACCTGCAGTTCGGTGGCGCCCGCCCCGAGCGACTGCTCGATCGACGGGAGCCCGACGTTGACCTTGCTCAGGTCGAGGATCGTGAGGGCGGCGACGCTGACCGCGACGGCGAACGCCTGCCACTTGGCCCGGTCGGTGAGGGCGGGCGCGGGGGCGGCTGTCTCGGTCATCGTGGCAAACCTACGCCAGCGGTCGTTTCGCCCGGGCAACTTATCGCAAGGAGAGCAGGGCCTTGCGTGCGAGCGAATCCTCTGGCACGGGAACCTCGACGCGCGCGGAGCCGATCGCCACGGTCACGACGGTCACCCCCAGGTAGCGCGGGTGCTCGGCCGCCGTGACGGCGGTGATCGCGTCGAGCGGGATCACGGTGCGGGCGCGCGACACGACGGGGGCGCCGCCCCTCACGATCCATTCGCGACGACCGATGATGTGCAGCTCGGTGTCGCCGATGCCGATGGCGCAGCCGTGCAGAGTGGGCGGGACGACGAGGTCGAGCAGGCGGGCGATGCCGCCGGAGCGGCTGCGCACCGCGGTGCGGCCGTATGCGGCGACGAGCCGCACGTCGGGTTCGCGCCGGGCGAGCTCGCGGAACGAGGTGACGATGAGGGCGTCTTTTTTGCCCAGGTCGTCGAGGCCGAGCGGGGGAAGCCCGTCGAGACGGGTCTGCCGGCGCGCGGGTACGGCGCGCCCCGCGAGATCGCGCAACAGGGTCATCAACGTGGTGACGGTGTCGTTCGACGAGCCGTTGTAGGCGACGCTCACGGTATCGCCCGCGAGCGTGCGGATGACCAGCCGCGCGTCGAGCAGGTTCACCCAGTCGGTGATCGCGGCGATCTGGGTGTGCGGCACGCTGATCTCGGTGTACCCGTCGCCCACCCGGCTGAGCACTGTGAGCCGGAGATCGGTCACGACCAGCAGGTGGTCGAACAGGTCCATCGCCGGCGTCGCGTCGCGGCGGGCGATGTCGCGCGGAAATTTCAGCACCGTGCGCGTCGCGGCGAAGTCGATCGGGTAGTCCCGGTACAGCCGCGGCACGTCGTCGGGCGACGACACCTCGTCGATCCACGGCCCGAAGGCGTCGTACTCCGCTGACATGTCTTCCCCACTCGTGCGTGCGTAGTGCACTATGCCACTGTATGGGGCATGACATCGATGCCCACGGCCTCGGCCCTGCACCATCGCTTGCGCCGCATGACCGGTCGCGACCCGCTGCAGGCACACCGGGCCGCCACTCCGCTCGAGTTGTTGTTCGATCTCACGTTCGTGGTGGCGTTCGGCCAGGCCGCCGACCAGCTCGCCCACTACGTCGCCGAAGGCCATGTCGCCGTGGCGCTCGTCGGGTTCGGTTTCTCGATGCTCGTCGTGGTCTGGGCGTGGATCAACTTCAGCTGGTTCGCGTCGGCCTACGACACCGACGACTGGTTGTTCCGGCTGCTCACGATGGTGCAGATGGTGGGCGTGCTGGTGCTCACGCTCGGCATCCCGGTGCTGTTCGTCTCGCTCGACGAGGGTGCGCCGTTCGAGAACGGCGTCATGGTCGCGGGGTATGTCGTGATGCGGGTCGCTCTCGTCGGGCAGTGGCTGCGCGCGGCGCTCCAGGATCCGCCGCGTCGAGCGACCAACCTCACCTACGCCGGCATGGTCTTCGCGGCGCAGCTGGCCTGGGTCGTGCTCTACTTCGTGCGCGGCGCTTCGCTCTGGATCGTCGCCTCCGTAGCGGTGGTCGCCGTCTCGCTCGACATCCTCGGGCCCGTCGTCGGCGAGCGGCGGCGCGGCGGAACGCCGTGGAACCCCCGCCACATCGCGGAGCGCTACGGGCTGCTCGTGATCATCGCCCTCGGCGAGAGCATCTTCGGCACGGTCGCGACGGTGTCGGCCATCGTGCAGGCCGACGGGTGGAGCAAGGAGGCGGTCATGATCGTGGTCGCCGGCGTCGGCCTCACCTTCGGCATGTGGTGGACCTACTTCATCGTGCCGTCGGCCGAAGTGCTCGGCGTGCGCAGGGCGACGGCCAACGCATGGAGTTACGCGCACATCGTGCTCTATACCGCGATCGCCGCCACCGGTGCCGGGTTGCACGTGGCCGCCTACGTGATCGAAGACCACGCGGCGATCGGCGAACTCGGCGCGCTGTACTCGGTCGCGGTTCCGGTGCTCGTCTACATGGTCGCGTTCTTCGCCCTCTACTCGTATCTCGTGCGGGAGGTCGACGCGTTCCACTACGTGCTGGTGGCAGGGGTGCTCGCCACCCTCGCGGCATCCGTCCTCTTCGTCGCTCTCGGAGCATCGATCGGCGTGGGCCTGCTCGTGGTGATGGCGGCCCCGATCGTGGTGGTCGTCGGCTACGAGGCCCTCGGCTACCGGCACGAGGCCGCGGTGCTCGCCCGCCTCGGGAAATAATCATTGAACCCTGCGGTTCAGTGATGTATGCTGAACCACATGGTTCAGCAAGATTCTCTCGACCGCACCTTCGCCGCTCTCGCCGACTCGACCCGGCGCGGCATCCTCGCCCGGCTGGGCGACGGCCCGGCGACGATCGGCGAACTCGCCGAGCCGACGGGGATGACGCTCACCGGTCTCAAAAAGCACGTACAGGTGCTCGAGGATGCCGGACTCGTCACCACCGCCAAAGTGGGCCGGTCGCGAGAGTGCCGGCTCGGTACCGAGCGGCTGGACGACATCATGCAGTGGATCACCCTCTACCAGCGCCTCTGGGAGCGCCGTTTCGACGGTCTCGAGGCCTACTTCCTCCTCAACCCGGAACAGAACACGACCGAGAAAGGCGACACCAATGACGAACGACACTGACACCCTCTCCCTCACCATGAGCCGGCAGCTGCCGGCCTCGCCCGAGCAGGTGTTCGACGCCTACACCGACGCCGAGAAACAGAAGATCTGGTTCAGCATCCTCGACACCGAACCGGGCATCGTCGAGATCGACGTCGACCTCCGCGTCGGCGGCGAACAGACCGCGAAGTGGGGGCCGAGCCGCGACGAGCTGTTCGTCGAGACCCAGGTCTTCCGCGAGATCGACCGCCCGCACCGGCTCGTCACCACCTCGACCGGCAGCACTCCCGACGGCCAGACCATGACGACCGAGATCGTGATCACGTTCGAAGCCAAAGACGGCGGAACGCTGATGACCGCCACGCAGAGCGGGTTCCCCACCGTCGAGATGCGCGACTTCTTCACGCAGCACGCGTGGGTCGGCGCGTTCGACCGCATCGAGGCGTACCTCACGCGGCAGGCCGGTTGACGCCCCCGTCGCGCCCTCCGCAGAATGGTCGGGAGTCACCGACGACCGGGTTGGCGCGACATGGGCAAGCTCATCTACACGGGGATCACCTCGCTCGACGGCTACATCGCCGACGAGGCGGGCAACTTCGACTGGAGCACCCCCGACGACGAGGTGCACGCCTTCGTCAACGACCTCGAGCGGCCGATCGGCACCCACCTCTACGGCCGGCGGCTCTACGAGGTGATGCGCGTCTGGCAGACGATGCCCCTCGACGACGAGCCGGCCGTGATCGCCGACTACGCGCAGATCTGGCGCGCGGCAGAGAAGATCGTGTACTCGAACTCCCTCGCCGAGGTCACGACGCCGAAGACCCGCCTCGAGCACGGCTTCGACCCCGAGGTCATCCGGTCTCTCAAAAATAGCGAGCGACACGACCTGTCGATCGGCGGACCCGGCCTCGCCGCTTTCGCCATCGAGGCCGGCCTGGTCGACGAGTTCGCGGTGTTCGTGAACCCGGTCGTCGTGGGAGGTGGCACGCGCTACCTGCCCGACCGGGTCAGGGTCGGACTCGAACTGGTCGACGAACGCCGGTTCGGCAACGGCGTCGTGTACCTGCGCTATCGCACACGAACCGCGTAACGCAGTAGCTTTCTCTGTATGCCCGCTCGCCCCGCCACCGTCGACCCTGCGCGCCGGGCGGTGGTTCGCCAGGGGCTGTCGGTCGCGATCGCGACGGGCCTCTACGGCATCAGCTTCGGCGCCCTCGGGGTCGCGAGCGGACTCACCATCTGGCAGACCTGCGTCACCTCCCTCCTGCTGTTCAGCGGCGGATCGCAGTTCGCCCTCATCGGCGTGCTCGGAGGAGGCGGCGGAGTGGGCGCCGCGATCGCGGCCTCGTCGCTGCTCGGGGTGCGCAACACCCTCTACGGCCTGCAACTCACACCGACGATGGCGCCGCGCGGGCTGTGGCGGGTGCCCGTCGCGCAGTTCACGATCGACGAGTCGACCGCTGTCGCCATCGCGCAGGACACCGTGCCGAACCGGCGCCTGGGGTTCTGGGTCACCGGTATCGGCATCTACGTGGGCTGGAACGTGATGACCCTGGTGGGAGCGCTCGTCGGCGATGCGATCGGAGACCCGAAACAGTACGGGTTGGATGCCGCGGCGTCCGCCGCTTTCATCGCCCTGCTCTGGCCGCGGCTGAAGGCACGGCAACCGGTCGCCGTGGCGATCGCGGCGGCGGTCGTGGCCGCGGCACTCGTCCCCGTGGTGCCGGTGGGCATCCCGGTGATCGCGGCGGCGCTCGTCGCGGTGGTGTTCGGGTTGCTCTCTCGCGCACGCACCACCGACCCGCAGCAGCCCGACGGGACGATACTGTGACCGTCTGGATCGCCATCATCGGCGCCTCGCTCATCGCGTTCGCGCTCAAGTTCGCCGGCTACACCGTTCCGCCGAGCTTTCTCGAGAAGCCGCGCGTCTCGCGCATCACGAACCTGCTGCCCGCCGCGTTGCTCGCCGCGCTCGTGGTGATGCAGACCTTCACCACCGGCTCTGCGCTGGTGCTCGACGCGCGCGCCGCCGGGCTGGTCGCGGCGATCGTCGCGCTGCTGCTGCGCGCGCCGTTCATCGTCGTGGTGATCGCCGCGGCTGCGACGGCCGCCGCATTGCGGGCCTTCGCGGGCTGGGCGTAGCGGCTCCGGAGCCGCCGGGCTATTCCGCGGCGCGCTTTTTGCCGAGGTCGGCCTGCAGGCGTTCGATGCGGGCCTGCTTCTCGTGGAACGCGATCTCGGCCTCCAGGTCGGCGAGTTCCTGTTCGGTGGTGCGGAACCCCCGCTCGGCGGGGGCCGGTTCGCGGCGTCGCGGATCGCCGAAACTGACGTACTCGCGCCGAGGGCCGTAGTCGTGGCCGGCCATGAACCAGACCAGGCTGCCGATCAGGGGCAGGAAGACGACGAGCAGAATCCAGCCGACCTTCGGGAGGTGTTTCACGTGCGTCTCTGGCCGGGTGATGATGTCGACGAGCGCACCGACGACGAGGGCGAGGAGCAAGACCGGCAGGATCATAGACATGAGGCATAGTCTAAACAGGACCGGGCCGCGGAATCCAGAGCGGCCCGATACCATTACCGAGTGAGTGGCGCAGACATCATCGGCTTGGTCCTTGAGACGCTGATCCTGCTCGGATTCGTCTGCGCCGGCGCCTGTCTCGTCGTCTGGTTGCTGATGCGGTCGGCCAGCAGCGCTTTGATCGAGACCACCGCGATCCTGTTGCCGGGCGAGAACCGGGCTACGGTGCGCTGGATGGCCGAGGACGGCCGGCTCTACTCGCGCGAGCTCGACGAGCACGAGCACGGCGAGGTCGGCGCGCTCGAGAGCGCGACCGTGTACTACAGCCGCCGCTCCCCCGAGACGATGCGGTTCGCCCGCCGCAGCGAGGCCGAACGCGCGGTCTTCCTCTTCTTCGCCATCACCGCGTGCATCGGAGCCGGCAGCTTCGCGGCATCCCTGATCCTTCTGGTCGTCGAGGGCTGAATCAGCTGACGTGCACGTCGGGCCGGCGCGCGCGCTTGACCTCGGCGCGACGCAGCACCTCGCGTGTGACCGGGGCGACCTCGCCGGTTCCGGTGATGAGGAAGCGGAACATGTTCGAGATCGGGTTGCCCTCCGTCCACTCGAAGTAGATGCCGGGAGCCGTGCCGGTGTGGTCGCGGATCGCGAGAAGCACCGCGGCGAGCGTGTTCGGCACGTTGCCGCTGTTCACCTGCAGCACACGGTAGCCGTGCTGCACGGTGCCGCGCACGACCAGGTCTTCTTCGAAGTTCGACGAGTCGCCCGCGTGCACCTCGAGGAAGAGCACCGGCGCGCGGGCGGGGATCCCGCTGTCGCGACGCTCGTCGTGCAGCTTCATCCGGTATTCCTCGGCCGTACCCTCGCTCGGTTCGTGCGAGATGACGTGGATGGCGCCGTATTGGTCGGCGTCGGCGGTGACGAACTGCTGCGCCATCGCGTCGAGCTCGACCGAGGTCGCGCGCAGCTGGAACGACCGCTGCACGCGCGAGACGAGCGAGACCACGAGGATGCCGAGGATGAAGAGCGCCGCGATGCGCACGCCGTCGGGCCGCTCGATGACGTTGACGATGGTCGTGTAGACGAAGACGAGCGCGATGATGCCGAATCCGACCGTGCGCTTGCGCTGCTGCTTGTGCAGGGCCGAGAGGGTGACCGCGACCGAGGCCGATGTGATGAGCACGAGCACACCGGTCGCGTACGCGCCGCCTTGGGCGTCGACGTCGGCCTGGAACGCGATCGTGATCGCGAAGGCGACGATCGTGAAGACGATGACGAGCGGGCGCACAGCGCGTGCCCACTGCGGCGCCATGCCGTAGCGCGGCAGGTAGCGCGGAACGAGGTTGAGCAGCCCGGCCATCGCCGAGGCGCCCGCGAACCAGAGGATGCAGATCGTGCTCACGTCGTAGAGGGTTCCGAACCCGTCGCCGAGGTAGGCGTGCGCGAGGTAGGCGAGCGCGCGGCCGTTGGCCTCGCCGCCCGACTGGAACTCTTCCTGCGGGATGAGGAAGGTCGTGACGATGCTCGAGGTGATGAGGAAGGCGCTCATGATGAGAGCGGCGGTCGTGAGCAGGCGCTGCGCCCCGCGGATGCGCCCAGCCGGGTTCTGCTCGGTGTCACCCGCGTCGCCCTTGATCTGCGGCATGACCGCGACTCCCGTTTCGAACCCGGAGAGCCCGAGCGCGAGCTTCGGGAACACGAGCAGCGCGATGCCCACCATGAGCAGCGGGTTGCTGTGCTGGGCGGTGAGCGCCGACCACCAGTCGTCGACGACGGTGAAATCGCTGCCGATGTGGAAGAACGAGACGACGATGACGATCGCGTTGAGCAACAGGAACACCGCGACGAGCACGACCGCGATGTTGATCGCCTCTTTGAACCCGCGCAGGAAGACCGCCGCGAGCAACGCGACGAACACGAGGGTGATCAGCACCTCGTTGCCGTGGAACCACGCGGGGGCGAACGGGTTCTCGACGGCGTGGGCCGTGGCGTCCGCGGCCGACAGGGTGATCGTGATCATGAAGTCGGTGGCGGCGAATCCGAGCAGCACGAGCACGAACAGCTTGCCGCCCCACCACGGCAGCAGCCGTTCGAGCATGGCGATCGAGCCCTCGCCGCGGAAGCTCTCGCGGGCGACCCGGCGGTAGACCGGCAGCGCGCCGAACAGGGTGAGGGCGACGAGCACGATCGTGGCGAGCGGGGAGAGCAGGCCCGCAGCGACGGCGGCGATCGCGGGCTGGTAGCCGAGCGTCGAGAAGTAGTCGACGCCGGTGAGGCACATCACACGCCACCAGGAGTGGGTCTTCTCGACGTTCTCGGCGTGCGGTCCGGGGTGCGAGGCGGCCCGCTGCGGCATACCGCTCAGCAACCAGCCGCGCGCTCGCGGAAACCGTGCCGCCTTCTGGCCTACATCCTGCGACACCGAAATCCTCGAATCTTTGCGTGAATCTACAGGCTAGGCCGGGCCCGGCACGACCTCGGCCGTTCGGGCGTAAGGATTTCGTAAGGATTCGCCCGCAGCCGCTCGGTCGCTCGGGCTCCGCGCCGCGGGAACGCCGCCGGGCTCCGGGGCTACGGGAGTGCGGTTGTGGCGGGTTGCGGGTCGGTCGCACCCGCCACAACCGCACTCCGGCCGGCTAGTCGACCGGGCCGATGGCTCCGTCCGCATCGAGCGCGAGCGTCGCCGTGAGGTCGAGCCGGGCGAGGAACGCGTCGTCGTGGCTGACCACGAGCAGGGCGCCCCGGTAGCCGTGCAGCGCGTCGACGAGCTGGTCGACGCTCTGCAGGTCGAGGTTGTTGGTCGGCTCGTCGAGCACCAGCAACTGCGGCGGCGGGTCGGCGAGCAGCAGGCGGGCGAGAGCGACCCGGAACCGCTCGCCGCCCGACAACGTCGCGACGACGCGCTCGACGGTCGCGCCGCGCAGCAGGAAGCGGGCCAGCCGGTTGCGCACCTCGGCCCGCGACACGTTCGGCGCCGCGGCGAGCACGCTGTCGAGCACCGTCGCGGCGTCGTCGAGACCGTCGAGCCGCTGCGGCAGGTAGCCGACGCGGTCGGTGTGCAGCACTCCCCCGGCCCGACCGGGCTCGGCCGGCCGGCCGGCGACGAGCGACTCGAGCAGCGTGGTCTTGCCCACGCCGTTCGGGCCGACGAGCGCGACCCGCTCCGGACCCTGCAGCACGAACACCCCGGCGGTGCCGCGCAGCTCGGCGATGCGCCTGCTGTTCGGCACGTCGGGATCGGGCAGGTCGACCTTGATGTGCACGTCGTCACGCACCCGCGCGTCGGCCACGTCGAGGGCGGCCTGGGCGACCTGCACCTTGTCGTCGGCCTGGGTGCGCAGCTTTCCGGCCGAGACCTGCGCGTTCGACGCCTTCTGGTTCATCATGATCTTCGCCGCGGTCTTGTTCTCGCGTGCCGTCTGCGCGGTGCGGGCCCGGTGCGCGAGCTTGGTCTGCGTCTCGACGCGCTGCCGCTTCTCGAGTTTCACCGCCTGCTTCGCCGTGCGTGCGACCTGCACGGCCGCCGCCTGTTCGACGTCGAGACGGTCGCGCCATGCACTGTACGCACCGCCGTAGACCGAGAGCCGGCCGGAGTGCAGTTCGGCCGTGTCATCCATCAGCTCCAACAGGGCGGTGTCGTGGCTGACGACCACGAGTGTCGACGGCCACGAGCGCACGATCGCGTAGAGCCGCGCGCGGGCGTCACGGTCGAGATTGTTCGTCGGCTCGTCGAGCAGTGTGATCGGCGCGCGCCGCAGCCGCACCCCGGCGAGCGCCACGAGCACCGCCTCGCCGCCCGAGATCGCACCGACCGGCCGGTCGAGGTCGGAGGCGCCCAGGCCGATGTCGCGCAGCGCCTCGTCGACGCGGGTCTCGATGTCCCAGTCGTCGCCGAGCACGTCGAAGTGGGCCGTCGCGAAATCGCCGGCCTCGATCGCACGCAGCGCGGCGACCGTGGCCGAGACGCCGAGCAGGTCGGCGACCGTCGCCCCGACCTCGAGCGTGAGCGTCTGCGGCAGGTAGGCGACCTCGCCGGTCGTCACGACCTGCCCGCTGGTCGGTGCGAGCAGGCCGGCGACGAGCCGCAGCAGCGTCGACTTGCCCGAGCCGTTGGCTCCGACGAGACCGGTGCGGCCGGTACCGAAGGTGGCGGTGATGCCGCTCAGCGCGGTGGAACCGTCGGGCCAGTCGAGGCCGACGTCGAACAGGGAAATAGCGGGGTTCTTGGGGGTGGACATGCGTCTCCGGAGTTGTCAGATGGAGCACTGACATCGGAACGCCGAGATACGGCGGGTCGAGTCAGCGCGCGGACTGCGCGAAACCGTCGACGATCTTCACCGGTATGCCTAACTGTGGACGACAAGAACGTTCAAGAGTCTCGCAGACCGTCGGTGCCCGGGTCTAGTCTGACCACGAAGTCCGATGAAGCCCGACGATGGGAGTCGATGTGACCACACGCACCTACCCGCACGGCGTCACCTGCTGGGTCGCCGCCGACGAGCCCGACCCCGAGGCGGCCGCCCGGTTCTACGGCGGTCTCTTCGGCTGGACGTTCACGAACATCATGCCGCCGGGGGCACCGCTCTATTTGATGGCGGCGCTCGACGGCCACGACGCGGGCGCGATCGGCGGAGGCCACGGCACTGCCCGTTGGAACACGTTCGTCGCTGTCGACGACATCGTGGCGACCGTCGCGCACATCTCCCGCGCGGGCGGCGAGATCGTCGCCCCTCCCCGCGACGCGGGCTCCGACGGGCGCACCGCCACGGTGCGCGACCCGCAGGGCGCAGAGTTCCGGCTCTGGCAGGCGGTCGACCACCCGGGCGCGCAGGCGGTCAACGGGCCGGGTTCGTGGAATTTCAGCGACCTGCGGTCGACAGATCCGGATGCCGCGAAGCGGTTCTATACCGACGTCTTCGGGTGGCGATACCTCGACTTGGGCCCCACGGTCGATTCGATGATCGCGGTCGAAGGGTACGGCGACTACCTGGCCCGCACCTCCGACCCGGAGATCTACGAGCGCCAGGCCGGAGCGCCGGAGGGCTTCGCCGACGTGATCGGCGCGCTCGAGGGCGCGGCGGCCGGGGAAGATTCGCACTGGCGGGTGAAGTTCAGCGTCGAGAACCGTGCCCGCAGCATCGCTGTCGCCGAAGACCTCGGCGGCACCGCGCTCGGCACCGACGACCAGGTCTGGGCCGATCTCGCCGACATCCGCGACCCGCAGGGTGCCGTGTTCACCGTGAGCGAGTTCCACGAGCCCCGGTAGTTCAAGGGACTTGACGCTCCGCGCGCGGGAAGCGTAGAACCGGACCATGTCTCAGAAGCTCCCGCCCAAGGCGATCGCGACGGCATCCGGCTACCCCTCCCTCCCCGACGCGATCGTCGGCGCGGTCGACGACGAGAGCCCGTCTGCCGAGCTGCGGCGCACGCTGTTCTCGGGCACCATCTGGTTCGCGGCCGCGGTCATCGCGGCGGGCATCCCGCTGTCGGGGCTGCTCGCGCAGGGCTGGCGGCCCGCCGACCTGCCGCTGCCCGCCGATCTCGTCTGGTGGGTCGGCGCGGCCATCGCGCTGATCGGCACGGCGGGCCTCGGCTGGGCCGGCTGCCCGGTGCTCGCGTGGGACGCCGAGACGGCGCTGCGGCAGAAGCAGCTGTGTATCCGCGGTGGCATGGTGCTCTATCTGGTCGGCACGGTCGCCGCGTCGGTCGCGGTACTCGCGGTGCCCGCCTGACAGCGAGGCGGCGTGGCGCCGCCGAGTGAGCGATGATGGGAGCACCCATGAACATCGCCTCCCCCACCGCTTCCGCCGTCGTGCTCGTCGCGATGCCCGACGAAGAGGCCCCGTTTCTCGAGTGCGCCACGACCGTCGGCGACCCCGTCACCGTCGGCCTCGCCGTGCACCGCTACATCGAGATCGAGGGACGCACGGTGCTGCTGGTGCGCACCGGCATCGGCCTGGTCAACGCGGCGGGAGCCTCGACCTCGGCCATCCTGGCGACCGACCGGGCCGACGGCGGTGTCGGACCGATCGTGATCAGCGCCGGAACCGCGGGCGGCGTGGGCGAGTGGGTGCGGGTCGGCGACGTGGTCGTCGGCACCGACTACATCAACATCGACGCCGACGCGCGGGCCTTCGGCTACGTGCTCGGCCAGGTGCCGCGTATGCCCGCGTCGTACAGCGCGAGCAGCGAGGCCATCGAGGCGTTCGCGAGAAGCGGCCACGCCGACGCCGTCACGCCGGCCACCGTGCATTTCGGCCTCATCGCCTCGAGCTACTCGTTCGTCACGCCCGAGCGCGCGCTGTCGATCCGCGCGGCGCTGCCCGGAACCCTCGCCACCGACATGGAGTCGGTCGCGATCGCGCAGACCTCGTACGTGCACGGCCGCGAGTTCGTCTCGGTGCGCGCGGTGAGCGACCTGTGCGGACCGGTCGCGCACACCGATTTTCTGACGCATGTGGATGACGCGGCACAACGCTCGGCGGACGCGGTCGTCGCCCTCCTGCGCGAACTGCGATGACCATACGTTAGAATGGACTTCTGACCGACCACGTGGTTCGGGGAAGGCCGCAGGCATACGTGCACTGACGGTCCGAGGCTTGAAACCTCCAGCACTTCGTTTTCTAGAAGCCTGGAGGTTTCTTTTTGTCTGTTTCGCCGCCCCGATCCCGCCGCTGGTGGACGCTCTCCGTCTTGGCCCTCACCCAACTCGTCGTGGTGCTCGACGCCACGATCGTGACCATCGCGCTGCCCCAGGCGCAGCTCGAGCTCGGCCTCTCCGACGTCGAACGCCAGTGGGTCGTCACGGCCTACGTGCTCGCCTTCGGAGCGCTGCTGCTGCTCGGCGGCCGCATCGCCGACTACTGGGGCCGCAAGCGCGCCTTTATGGTCGGCATGATCGGCTTCGGTGTGGCCTCGGCGTTCGGCGGCCTCGCCCAGAACGGCACCGAGCTCATCATCGCGCGCGGACTGCAGGGCGTGTTCGCGGCCCTGCTCGCGCCGGCCGCCCTGTCGCTGCTCACCGTCACGTTCACCTCCGGCCGTGACCGCAACACCGCCTTCGCCGTGTTCGGCATCATCGGCGGAAGCGGCGCCGCCGTCGGCCTGCTGCTCGGCGGTGCGCTCACCGAGTTCACCAGCTGGCGCTGGTGCCTGCTGGTCAACGTGATCTTCGTCGTCGTCGGTGTCATCGGCGGCATCCTCTTCCTCAAGGAGAGCAAGGCCGAGGGCGACAACCACTACGACGTCTGGGGTGCCGTCACCGTGGCCCTGGGGCTCGGCTCGCTCGTCTACGGTTTCAGCCTCGCCGAGGAGGGCTGGGACTCGATCAACACGATCGGCTTCCTCGCACTCGGCGTCGGGCTGCTCGCGCTCTTCGTGCTCATCGAGTCGCGTGTGGCGCAGCCGTTGCTCCCGCTGCGCGTCATCCTCAACCGTGTGCGCGGCGGCGCGTTCATCATCCAGGCCATCGTCGGCAGCGTGCTCATCGGCGCGACGCTGTACCTGACCTTCCACTTCCAGATCGTGCTCGGTATGGAGCCGCTCGTCGCCGGCGTCGCGAACGTGGCGATGACCGTGGTCATCCTCATCGTGGTTCCGATCCTCACGAACGCGTTGCCCGTGATCGGCCCCCGCCCGCTGATGATCGTCGGCCCGCTGTTCGCCGCCGCAGGGATGTTCTACCTGAGCTTCATCACGCCGGAGGGCAGCTACTTCACGCAGGTGCTCCCCGCACTCGTTCTGCTCGGCATCGGACTCGCGGCGATCTTCGTACCGCTGCAGAACCTCGCCCTGACCGGCGTCGCACCCCACGACGCGGGCGCGGCATCCGCCGCCGTCAACGCGTCGATGCAGATCGGTGGGTCGATCGGTATCTCGGTGTTCACGGCGATCTACGCCCAGGCCACCGGCGATTCCGCGTCATCCGGCAACGACCAGTTCACCGCGTTCACCGACGGCTATTCGTCGGTCTTCATCGCGGCGGCGATCACCATGGTGGCCGCATCGCTGATCGCGGCGTTGCTCATCCGCGGCAAGAAGGAAGACCTGCTGCCGCAGCACGGCCAGGCCGCGACCGTCCACATGGGCTGACGCGCTCCGCCGTGGGTCGGCGGTTCAGATCGAGAGCCGCCGACCCACGATCTCGGCCGACACCTCGGCGATGCCGCGCTGGTTCGACCGGGCGAAGGCGCGGATGCGGTTGAAGGCCTCGTCCATCGAGACGGCGTGCGACTGGGCGATCACGCCCTTGGCCTGCTCGATCACGATGCGGCTGTTCAGTGCGTTCTGCAACTGGGCCTGCACGACGTCGCTCTCCCGCAGCGAGCGCTCGTGCAGGATGCCGATGGTCGCGACGTCGGCGAACGCCTTCGCGGCGGTGAGATCGTCGGCGCCCATCTGGCCCGGAGCGGTCTGGAAGAGGTTCAGCGTGCCGATGGTCGTCTCGCGCAGGCGCAGCGGCAGCGCGTAGACCGAGTCGAATCCCTGCTCGAGCGCGCTGTCGCGGAAACGCTGCCACTCGGGCGGGCTCTGCTCGATGTTCTCGACGATCACCGTCTGGCCGGTGTAGTAGCTGTCGATGCACGGTCCGGCCTCGGCGCCGAGCTGCATCATCTCGACCAGGCGGCTCGACTCGCTCGTCGACGCGACGACCTCGAGCTCGCCCATGTCGTCGGCGAGCAGGATCCCCGCCGCTGTCGCGCCGAGGAGGTCGTGGCACGAGTCGACGAGCATCTGCAGCAGGTCGACCACGTCGTAGCCGACGACCAGGGTGTCGGCGAGTTTGGCGAAGGTCTGCAGAAACTCGCCCTCGCGGGTGCTGGCTTTCACTGGGATGCCTCGATCCCGTCGTTTTGCACGGAGAAGTTCAGCGTGCCCTCGACGATGTCTGTCGCGACGTCCATCATCGACCGGTTCGACGCGAACGCGTGCCCCTCGATCACCAGACGCGCGTCGTCGATCGCGACGTCGAGCTGGCTGAGCACCATGCCGGTCGCCTGGTGGATCACCCGGCGCGAGAACGCGCTGTTCGACTTGTCGTCGTTGTTGCCGTCGCCGCCCATGCGCATGATCGCGCGCCGCAGCACGCGCCGACTGACGGCACCGGCCATTTCGGCCGCCTGGCGCGACTGCGTCTCGGTCAACTCGGTGGGTTCGCGTGAGTACAGATCGACCGCGCCGATGCGCAGCGGACCGATCACGAGAGGGAAGGCGAAGATCGCGCCGAGGTCGTCGTCGAGGATCGCGCGGGAGAACGCCGGCCACGAGGTCGACGGATGCGCCCGCAGGTCTGGCGTCAGCACGGGTCGCGCGGTCGCCATCGCGTCCCAGCAGGGGCCCTCGCCGAGATCGAACTGGATCTCGTCGATGCGGGCCGCCTGTGCGTCGCTCGCGGAGAGGGTCTCGCTGCCGAGGAACTCGCCCAGCGTCGACACCGCGGCGCCGGAGACGGGGAACAGGTCGAGGAACGGATGCGACAGCGCCGACGCGTCGTCGGACTCGCTGTTGAGGGCGTTCATCGCCGCTGGGAAGGAACCCGATGTCATAGCTGCCTCACCCCGATTACGTTACCGGTTGCAGCACCGCGCCGGATCGACGGTCTCCTCGCGCGGTGGCTTCGGCACCAATGTACCGCGCGAGGTGGCCGCAATCTAAGGGGTCATCCGTCGTTTCCGGCGACCGCGATCGTCACGCGGCGGCCTGCCCACCCAGCCATTCTTCGAAGGTGGTGGAGAAGACGGTGGCGTCGGCGTCGGGAACCAGCGTGCGCTCGGCGAGGATCGCGCCGAAGTAGGGCGCGTTCGCGTCGACGACGACCTCGCGCGGGTCGCCGCGCAGCGAGAGCCCTGTGCGCACCAGTTCGTCGAGGCCGAGCTGTGTGGGGCCGGCGACCTCGAGCGTGCCCTGGAGCGGAGAGCCGACGGCGGTGCGGGCGACCGCGGTCGCCACGTCGTCGGCGGCGATCGGCTGGATGAGCGCGTGGGAGAGGCGCACCGTGGTGCCGTCGGTCGCGGCGTCGGCGATGCTCTTCACGAATTCGAAGAACTGTGTGGCGTGCACGATCGAGTAGGGCAGTCCCGACGCTTTGATCAGGTCCTCCTGCGCGACCTTGGCCCGGAAGTAGCCGCTGTCGGGCAGCCGGTCGGTGCCGACGACGGAGAGGGCCACGTGATGGGAGACCCCGGCAGCCTTCTCGGCCGCGAGCAGGTTCGTCGTCGACGTGGTGAAGAAGTCGAGCACGGCGTTCTCTTCGAACGAGGGCGAGTTGGAGACGTCGATGACGACGTCGGCTCCCACGAGGACCTCGGCGAGACCCTCGCCGGTGAGGGTATTGACACCCGAGTTCGGCGACGCGGAGACCGCCTCGTGACCGTGTTCCGTCAGTTTCGTGATGACCTTGGAGCCGATGAGGCCGGTGCCGCCGATGACTACGATTTTCATGATTCGCCTGTTCTCTTCAGTGCCCGTGCCGGAGTGCCGGGCTCGTCAGCTAAGACAGCGTGCGATCGAGATCTGTGACCGTGACCGGACGATCAGTCCTGCGGCGCGTTCCAGTGCCGCAGTTTCTCGGGGTTGAGCACGACCCAGATGTCGGTGACGCGGCCGCGTCGCACCTTGACACTGATCACCGCGTCGACCGCGCCCCCGCGGCGGAAGACGAGGCCGGGGAGCCCGTTGATCTCGGCCTCGGAGATCTCGGCCGGCTGCCGCTGCAGCACGTCGCAGATACGCCGGGCCACGGCGACCGAGCCCCGCACCCCGTGCGGGTTCGCCCCGACCATCCCTCCCCCGTCGGTGAGCATCTCGACGGCCGGATCGAGCACCGACTCGATCGCCGCGGCATCGACGGCCTCGGCAGACATCCGCAGCGCGCGCACAGCCGCGGAGTGCCGGTCGGGCCTCGACGCGGCGACGCGGAGGCGGCGGGTCACAGCGCGGAGCCGGCCATCGGACGCAGCTTCGCCGGGTTCATCAGCCAGAGCAGCTGGTCGATCCCCGCCTCCGACGTGGTCATCGTGAGGATCGTGAACACGACACCGTCGCGCGACAGTTCGACGGCCGGATGCCCGTTGGCCTCGACCCAGCGCAGGTCGGCCCCAGTCCAGAAGTGCGACGAGAACGCGGCGATGAACTTCGCGACGCGCTCGCGCCCGATGACCGGGATGCGCGCGGCGAGTTTCACCCCTCCGCCGTCGGAGTAGCTGACGACGTCGGCGGCGAACAGCTTCTCCAGGCTCGCGACGTCGCCGGACTGCGCGGCCGTGAGGAACGCGCTGAGCAGCCGACGGTGCTCGGGTGCGGGCGCGGGTCGGCGGCGCTCGGCGGTCAGGTGTCTGCGCGCGCGGCTCACCAGCTTGCGCGTCGCCGGTTCGCTCGACTGCACGATCTCGGCGATCAGCGGGTAGGGGTAGTCGAACGCTTCGCGCAACACGTAGGCGGCGCGTTCGGCCGGTGTCAGTTTCTCGAGCAGCAGAAGCACCGCGTATTCGAGTGCTTCGCCGCGTTCGGCGCCGAGCTCGGGATTCGCACTGGTGTCGACCGGGTCGGGCAGCCACGGCCCGATGTAGGTCTCGTGCCGCGCGCGAGCCGACTGGGCGAGGTTCATCGCGAGGCGGGTGGTGATCGTCGCGAGAAACGCCGGCGCGTTCTCGACCGTGTCGCGGTCGGCTCCCTGCCAGCGCACCCAGGTCTCCTGCACGATGTCTTCGGCCTCCGAGACGCTGCCGAGCATGCGGTAGGCGATGCCGAACAGCCGCGGCCTCGCGGCACCGAAGGCCTCGGTCGCCCGCTGCATGCCGTCGTCGACGTCTCTCCCGTTCACGAGCTCACCCATCCGTCGTGGTCCGTTCCCACAACCTAGCGCGCCAGCCAGTCGTCGAACCGGGTCGGTGCGATCACGGCCCCGATGACGGCGACGAGCCGCGAGCCGATGAGTCCGGTACCCCCGACGACGACGATCTTCATGGTGAACCCCTTCCGGTAACGCCGTCGGCCTCGAGAGCCGTCGGTCTGACAGCTATGACCGGGCAGGGGCGGCGTCTGTGACCGCTCGCCGGGATCTACTGCGCGGGCGGCGGAGGAGTCGCGCCGCCGGGGCGCGGGTCGCGGCCGCCCAACAGCTTCCAGACCGCGACGCCCGCGCCGAGGAAGACGGCGAGGTCGTCGGCGAGCCCGAGCGGACCGGTGAGCAGTTCGGGGATCACGTCGATCGGCGAGATGCCGTACAGGAGCGCGGCTGCGGCGACGAGTACGGCGGCGATGGTCTTGCGGTGGCGTCCCATCGCTCCAGAATACGCAGCACGCCTGGGCAGACAACCCCCTCCGCGGCGGGAGCATCGCCGCACCGCACATCTCATCCTTCGGTCGGCCAGACTCAGCCGGGAGGAGGACGTGGGCCGGCTCGCGCCTGATTAGCGTGGGTGCAATGGAACAATCCGCGCAGCTTCCGCCCGAGCGACCCCGCATCGCCGTCATCGGGGGCGGTGCGAATTCCGAGCACGACGTGTCGTTGGCGTCGGCTGCGGCCGTCGCGCGGGCGATCGACCCCGCGCGGTACGACGTCGTGGCCCTGACCATCGACCGTGACGGCGGCTGGAGCGAGGGTGGCGTGGCCCGCAGCTTCGCGCAAGCGGTCGACGTGCTGCAGAGCTGCGCGCTCGCCTTCCCCGTGCTGCACGGCCCCCGCGGCGAGGACGGCACCGTCGCCGCCCTGCTCGACCTCGCCGGGGTCGCCTACGTCGGGTCCGGCGTGCGGGCGGGTGCCCTCGCCATGGACAAGTGGGCGACGAAGCTGGTGGCGGAGGCCGTCGGTGTCGCCACGGCGCGTGGCGCCCTTCTCGACCACAGACATACGACGACGACGATGGCGACGCCGGTCGTCGTCAAGCCCGTCGCATCCGGATCGAGCTTCGGCGTCAGCCTCGTACACGACCCGGCCCTGCTTCGGGTGGCGATCGAATCGGCGTTGCTGTTCGACGACCGGGTTCTCGTCGAAGAACTGCTCGTCGGACGCGAGGTCGACGTCGCCGTGCTCGGCCGCCCCGACGGCAGCCGGCTCGTGGGCGCCCCGCTCGAGATCGTCGTCGCCGACGGACTGTTCGACCTCGAGACCAAGTACGACGGGTCGGCCGACTTCCGGGTTCCCGCGCAGCTGCCGGCCGCCGTGCGCGCCCAGTTGGAGCGCGCGGCCGTCGCCCTGTACGACGCGCTCGGGTGCGCCGGGGTGGCACGGGTCGACTTCTTCGTGACCCCCGACGGCATCGTGCTCAACGAGGTCAACACGATGCCGGGAATGACCGACCTCTCGCAGGTGCCGCGTATGTTCGCCGCGGTCGGCCTGCCCTACGCCGAACTCGTCGACACGCTGATCGGCGACGTGCTCGGCGGTGTCACTGCCTGACGTGGTCGAGGGTGACGCGCGCGCCGAAGCCGGTCAGCACCTCGTGCGGGATCGTGCCGGCCAGCGCCGCCCACTCGAGCACCGTCGGTTCGCCGGGGCCGGCACCGATGAGCACGACCTCGTCGCCCAGGCGCACGCGGGAGTCGACCTCGACCATGAGCTGGTCCATCGAGATGAGACCGCGGACGGGATAGGAGGCACCGCCGATGACGACGCGGCCCCCGTCGCTCAGCGCGCGCGGTACCCCGTCGCCGTAGCCGACCGGCACGAGGGCGATGTGCGAGCGGCCGGGAACCCGGTAGGCGTGGTGGTAGCCGACGCCCGTTCCCGGTGCGACCTCGCGCAGTTGTGTGACCCGTGACGTGACGCGCATCGCGGGGCGCAGGCCGTGCGCTGCGCCCTCGACGGTCTCGATGCCGTAGACCGCCGCGCCCGCCCGCACCAGGCTGAGCGCGGTGTCGGGGTGGGCGAGGGCCGCGGCCGAGTTGGCGATGTGCCGGTGCGTGGGACGCAGGCCGGCGGCCCGCGCGAGCGAGTCGGCGGCCTGCAAGACGGCGAGCGGATGCGCGACGCTTCGCGGGTCGGGCACGCTGGCGAGAGCGAGGTGCGACCAGAGTCCCTCGACGGCCACGGCACCCGTCGTCTCGGCGGCCCGGGCGGCGATGCACAGGGAAGGCCACTCCGCAGGGGCGGCACCGCCCCTGGCCATCCCCGTGTCGAGTTCGAGGTGCACGCGCGCGACGATGCCGGTGCGCCCGGCCGCCGCCGCGATCGCGTCGAGGGTCTCGACGTTCGCGCAGGAGAGCGTCACACCGTTCGCCACCGCGAGCTCGAGGTCGGTCCACGGGTCGACCAACCAGGCGAAGATCGGGCAGCGGAGGCCGCCATCCCGCAGCTGCACCGCCTCGGCGACGGTCGCCACCCCGAGCCAGGTCGAGCCCGCGGCGAGTGCCGTCTCCGCTACCTCCCGGGCGCCGTGACCGAAGGCGTCGGCCTTGACCACCGCCATGACGGGGCGCCCGCTCGCGGCGAGCAGTACCCGCACGTTGTGCGCGATGGCGGAGTGGTCGATCGAGCGGATCGCGAGCGGAAGCGGCGCTGTCTGCAGCACGGCGGCGCGGGTGGTCACTGGGAGATCCCGGCGAGCCTGTCTCCCAGAAAGCGCAGGTTCGCCGACTTCGACGACTTCACGAGCACGACGTCGTCGGGCCCGATCTCGCCGTCGAGCAGCCGGTAGGCGTCGTCGGCGTTCTGCACGAAGTCGGCGGCACCCGCCCAGCCGACGCTGCCGACGACGGCGTTGTGGATGGCCCGGGCACGCGGCCCGACGACGACCAGGCGGTCGATGCCCAGTCGGGCGGCGAGGTCGCCGATCGCGGCGTGCTCGTCGTCGGCCGTCGCGCCGAGTTCGGTCATCTCGCCGAGCACGGCGACCGAGCGGGAGCCGCCCGGTCGCACGGCGGCGAGGGCGTGCAGCGCTGCCGCGGCCGACTCGGGGCTCGCGTTGTAGGCGTCGTTGATGATCACCGCGCCGGCGGGCGAGGCGAGCAGTTCCATCCGCCAGCGCTCGGCGCGGGGCATCGCCTCGAGGGCGGCGATGGCCGCACCGGTGTCGACGCCGAGCACACGCGCGGCGCTGAGGGCGGCGAGGGCGTTCATCGCGTGGTGTTCGCCGACGATCTGCAGTTTCACCGCGACGATGCGACCGTCGACCACCAGGTCGAAGGTCGTTCCGGCGAGGCTCGAGACGACGTTCCAGGCGCGCAGCCCGCTGCCCTCGTCGCGACCGAACCAGCTGATGCCGGCGGCTGTCTGCGTCGCCATCGCGGCCACACGACGGTCGTCGGAGTTGAGCACCGCCGTGGCGCTGTCGGGCAGCTCGACCACCATCTCGGCTTTCGCGCGGGCGATGACGTCGACGCCGCCGAACTCGCCGACGTGCGCGCGACCGACGGCGAGCACGATGCCGACGTCGGGGCGCGCGATCGACACGAGGTGCGCGATCTCGCCGGTGTGGCTCGCGCCCATCTCGACCACGAGGTAGCGCGTCGATTCGTCGACGCGCAGCATGGTGATGGGTGCACCGACGTGGTTGTTGAACGATCCGTCGGGCCCGACGGTCGGGCCGTGTGCGCCGAGGATGGCGCGCAGCATGTTCTTGGTCGTGGTCTTGCCGTTCGACCCGGTGACGGCGACCACCTCGAGGCGCCCGCCCGCCCGGACGCGGGCGACGACCTCGCGCGCGAGGTCGGCGAGGGCGGCCACACCGTTCTCGACGACGATCGTGGGCACGGGCACGTCGACAGCGCGCTCGGCGACGACGAGCGCGGCGCCGGCCGCGATCGCCTGCGGGATGAAGTCGTGGCCGTCGGCCTCGTCGCCGGGCATCGCGAAGAAGATCGAGCCGGCGGTGACGAGCCGGGAGTCGGTCTGCACGGATCCGGAGACGCGCGTGCCGCCCGTCGACTCGTCGGTGAGGCGGCCGCCGACGGTGGCGGCGATCTCGTGGAGGGTGAGGCTGATCATGAGGCTCCTGTTGGTCGGGCTGGCGACCGGGAGCGGAGCTCGGGGATCGTCGCACCATCGACGTTAGGAAACCTCAGGCCGACGCGCGTCGGTCGATAGGAGCGTGACGGTCATCCCTTCGAGGGATATTGCTGCGGCTAGGCCAGCCGTGGCTAGGCCAGCCGTGGCTAGGCCAGCCGCGGCTTCGCCAACAGCCCACGGCGGGCGAGCACGACCGCGATCACACTCACCGCGACGAAGGGCACACCCCCGGCGACGAGCATGCCGGTGGGCGCGCCGAGATGCTCGACCACGAACCCCATCGCCGGCCCGCCGACCGACTGTCCGCCGAGCAGCACGAGCACGTAGAGCGCCATCACCCGGCCGCGCACACCCGCGTTCGACGACAGCTGCACGAGCGAGTTGGCCGCGGTGATGAACAGCAGCCAGGTGAGTCCGACGCCGACGAGGGCGATCGCGAACGTCTCCTCGGTCGGCATCAGCCCGCTCACCGTCTGCACGAGCGAGTACACCAGCGCCCCGATCACGATGCCGCGCAGCCCGAAGCCGCGACGGCGGGTCGAGGCGACCGCGCCGACGAGCGCGCCGACGGCGACGACGGTGTTGAACAACCCGTACCCCGCGGCCCCGACACCGAACTCGTCTTTCGCGTACGCCGAGAGGATCACCGGCAGGTTCTGCCCGAACACCGCCAAGAACCCCATGATGACGATCGTGTAGAGAATGGTCGGTTTCGAGGCGACATAGCGGATGCCCTCCCTCAGCTGCCCGCGAGACCGCGGCATCGAAGGGGTGCGGAACAATTCGCTGCTGCGCAACCGCGCGAGGCTGACCACCACGAACAGGCAGGCCAGCGCGTTGATCCCGAACGACCAACCGGCTCCGACCGCCACCAACAGCGCCCCGCTCAACGCCGGACCGACGAGCGCGCCGACCTGGAAGGTCGACGAGTTCACGCTGATCGCGTTGCGCAGGTGGAACGGTCCGACCATCTCGCCGGTGAACGACTGGCGGGCGGGGTTGTCGACCACCGTGACGAAGCCGAGCAGCAGGGCGGCGAGGTAGATGTGCCACACCTCGACCGTCTCGGTGAGCACGAGCGCGGCCAGCGCGGCGCTCGTGAACACGGCCACCGACTGGCAGATCATCAGCAGGGTGCGCTTCGGGTAGCGGTCGACGATCACGCCGCCGAGCAGGCCGAAGAAGAGCATCGGCGCGAACTGCAGGGCGACGGTGATGCCGACGGCGGTCACGCTGCCCGAGAGTTCGAGCACGAGCCAGTCTTGCGCGATGCGCTGCATCCACAGCGCGGTCATCGCGATGAGGTTCGACAGGGCGAAGATGCGGTAGTTGCGCACCGAGAGGGAAGAGAAGGTCTGCTTCCACGGCGGTGGGGAGGTGAGTTGGGTCAGTGGTTCGGTCGGGGGAAAGCCGGTCGCGGTCGTCACGTATGTCCTAGTTCGGTTCTGTATGTCCTCCTCGACGGTATCGAGCGGTCGATTGATCGCGATAGTCAATCGAGGGTATAACTGGCATTACGTTTTCGAATGAGAGGCGACGATGTTCGACCCCGTGCTGCTGCAGACCTTCCTCGCCGTCGCGGAGACGCGCAGCTTCACCGGCGCCGCCGCGCAGCTGGGCGTGAGCCAGCCGACCGTGAGCCAGCAGATCCGCAAGCTCGAAGCCGCGTCGGGCCGGCAGCTGGTTGCGCGGGACACCCGCGAGGTGCGCCTCACCGACAACGGCGACGCCATGGCGGGCTTCGCGCGCACGATACTGGCCGCCCACGCCGCGGCCTCGAGCTATTTCAGCGGCTCGGCGACGAGGGGTCGCATCCGGTTCGGCGCTGCCGACGACCTGGCCACGACGCAGCTTCCGCGCATCCTCAGGCACTTCAGGCAGTCGTATCCGCAGATCTCGCTCGAACTCGTGGTCAATCAGAGCGGGGTGCTGCATCGTCGGCTGAAGGCGGGGCAGCTCGACCTGATCTTCATCAAGCAGTTTCCGGAGGCGACCGACCCGGCGTCGACCGATGTCGGCACGGTCGTGCGCACCGACGAGATGGTCTGGATGGCGCAGGAGAAGACGCTGCTCGAACCGGGCGAACCGGTGCCGCTCGTGATGTACCAGGCGCCGAGCATCAGTCGTCGGCTCGCGATCGAGGCGCTCGAGGCCGACGGCCGCACCTGGCGCATCGGCTGCAACACCCGCGAGGTGAACGGCGTGCTCACGGCGGTGCGCGCGGGCCTCGGAGTCGCGGTGTATCCGCACACGCTGATCCCCGACGATCTCGTGAAGGTGGGCAGGCGGTTCGAATTGCCCGACCTCGGACAGGTGCGGCTCACTCTGCTGTCGAACCCGCTCGCGCCGGCCGAACCGGTCGCGGCATTGACGGCGGCGATCATGCAGCGCACGTTGGTCTAGTGCACGATAGGGGCGGATGCGCCTGGGGTCGCACGGCTTCGGTAGCCGGCGTTCGCGGGTGTCTTCTCCCTGTTCGGCTTGGGGATAACCGGGTTGTGCACCGGTCTTCGCGGGGTGCGGGGCGATGTCGGTGGTCGGAGTTTGTATGCGGGCATGACGGAGCTGATCGAGCGGGAACCGGGTGACGGGCCGGGTGATGGGCCGGGGCTTGTAGCGGGCCTTGTCGCGGGCGGGGTTGCCGGTGCGGGGGCGCCGCGGGTGGCAGCGTTGCGGGCGTCGTTGGGCGGGGTGCTCGACACGGTCGAGTCCGTCGACCGCATCCAGGGGGCGACCGCGGCGGCGCGGGCGGAGTTGATCGATGCCGCCCGCCGCACCAGCGAAGCCCTCGCCTTGGAAGGCTCCTCTGCTGGCGCTCTCGGGTCGGAACCGCACGGCTGGAATGCGGCCGTGCGGGCCCGCCGCGAACTGGTCTTCGATCTCGCCGTCCGGCTCCGCATCCCGGAACGCACCGCCGAAACCCTGATCGGCGAATCCGAACGGCTCGTGCAGCGGCTGCCCGCCACCCACCGGGCGCTCGGTGCGGGCGAGATCAGCTATCGGCACGCGCAGATCATCATCGACCAGACCGCGGGTCTCTCCGACGTCGTCACCAGCGAGTTCGAGAAGGTCGTGTTGCCGCGGGCGAAAGAACTCACGGTGTCGAAGTTCAAACACGACGCCCGCAAGAAACGGGAAGCGTTGGACCCCGACAGCATCGAACGCCGGCACAGGGTCGCGGTCGAGGACCGTAACTGTTGGGTGGATCCGCAACCCGACGGCATGGCGGTGCTTTCCACGTTGATGACGGCGGAGAACGCGATCGCCGCGTTCGACCGCATCACCCGCATCGCGATGGCCAACGCCGGCACGGATTGCGGCGAGGGCGACACCAAGCGCACTCTCGCGCAGCGGCGTGCGGATGCGGCCACCGACCTGCTCCTCGACGGCGACCTCTGCGACCGCGGCGACCCTGTGCCGCACGGCATCCGCCCGAAGGTGCTCGTCACCGTCCCGGTGCTCGCCCTCCTCGGCCAGACCGAGACCCCGGCACACCTCGACGGCTACGGGCCCATCGCCCCCGACACCGCCCGCGACCTCGCGGTGAAGGCCCCGGGTTTCGCCCGCATCCTCACCGACCCGATCACCAGTGCGATCCTCGACTTCGACCGCAGCAAATACGCCGTCCCGAACGACCTCAAACAGGTCGTCAGGCTGCAACACGAGACCTGCACCGCGCCGGGCTGCAACAAACGCGCCGTGCACTGCCAACTCGACCACACCACCCCGTTCACCGACACCGGAGGAGGCAGCGGCGGCAGCGAGAACGACACCGGCAAGGGCACCACGTGTCTCGCGAACCTCAGCCCGCTCTGCACCGAACACCACAACCTCAAACACCACACCAAAATCGGACTCGCCAAACTCCCCGACGGAACGATGCACTGGACCACCGCGACCGGCAAGACCGCAACCGTGCATCCGACGAACATCCTCGGCGACGCCATGCTGCACCGCGGCGGCAGCCCGGGAGCGAGTCCACCCGACGACGGCACAGCTCCGCCCGGCACCGGCGACGTCCCGCCCGGCCACGCCCCACCCGGCCACGCCCGCTGCGTGCAACCGGAACCCGACGAATACCCGTTCTGACAACGTCGTCGAGCCTCGGTGACTTCACCGCCGCCCCCGTTGACAGGCAAGCAACGACTTGCCTATAGTCGAGCCGTGGCAGACGTGTACAAGGCACTGGCAGACGAGACGCGACGCGCGCTGCTCGACGAACTGGTGCAGCGCGACGAGCAGACCCTGTTCGAACTGTGCGCGAAGCTCGCCATGAACCACGACTTGACGCCCTCGCGTCAGGCCGTCTCGCAGCACCTCGACGTGCTCGAAAGCGCCGGGCTCGTGCGCACCGAGCGGCGAGGCCGCTACAAGTTCCACACCATCGACACCGCCCCTCTCGGCGAGATCGCCGAGCGGTGGCCCCGAAGAAAGGCGCAACCGTGAAACTCCAGACCGTCAGCATCTTCGTCGACGACCAACAGCGTGCCGTCGAGTTCTACACCGAGCGGCTCGGGTTCGCCGTGACCGCCGACATCCCGATGGGCGAGCACCGTTGGCTCACCGTCGTCGACCCGGAACGTCCCGACGCAACGCAGATCTCCCTCGAGCCGAAGGGCCACCCCGCCACGGCGCCGTTCACCGACGCTCTGGCCGCCGACGGCATCCCGTTCTGCGTGCTCGGCGTCGACGACGTCCAGGCCGAGTACGACCGGTTGACCGCGCTCGGCGAGACGTTCACCCAGCCGCCGACCGCGATGGGCCCGGTGATCGTGGCCGTGCTCGACGACACCTGCGGCAACCTGCTGCAGCTCGCGCAGTTCACCGGTTGAGCGGCACGACCCGTTCGGGCACCCCTAGGTGCCCCGGCGCTCCGTTGCCCGCCACAATGCCGAGCCGGCTCGTGATCTCGGCTCCTCCGGTTCATCCGAATCGCATGGCGGTCGCGGGCGTCGTCCAGCGCTACCGTGACCGCATGCGCTCCCCTATAGTTCGGGTACGAAGCGCCCGCTCCCCTCAACGAAGGTGTGCCATGAAACCCGCGTTCATCTACGTCCCGACCGACGATCTGGCGGGCACCGCCCGCTTCTACGCCGAACAGCTCGGCCTCGCGGAGGCCTGGCGGGAGGCCGACGACACGATCGCCTTCGCCCTTCCCGACAGCGATATGCAGATCATGGTCTCGTCGGCGCCGGGCGCGCACGGTCCGATGTACCGGGTTCCCTCGGCCGCCGAGTGGATCCGCGACCATCCCGACCTCGAGGCCGTCGTGCCGCTCGACGAGATCCCGGGCGGCGCGGTCGTCGGCTTCGAAGACCCCGCGGGCAACGCGTTCTACATATTCGACCAGGCCGAGTGAGCCAGCCGCGTCAGGCGATGCGGATGAGTTTCTTGTTCACGAACTCCTCCATCGCGAAGCGCCCCATCTCGCGCCCCGATCCCGAGCGCTTGACCCCGCCGAACGGCAGCTCGGCCGCGTCGCCCAGAACGATGTTGACCCACACCATCCCGGCGTCGATGCGGTCGGCCACACGCAGCGCCTGCTCCGGGTCGGTCGTGTAGACGTACGATCCGAGACCGAAGGGTGTGTCGTTGGCCAGGCGGATCGCCTCGTCTTCGGATGACACGCGGTACAGCGCCGCGACCGGGCCGAAGAACTCCTCGCGGTAGGCGTCCATCTGCGGTGTCACGTCGGCGATCACGGCCGGAGGGAAGAAGTTGCCGACGGCCTCCCCGCTCGCGAGCACGGTCACACCCTGACCGACCGCGCGGTCGAGCTGCTCCGACAGCCGCTCGGTCGCCGCCTTCGACGACAACGGGCCGAGCAGGGTGCCCTCGGCGAACGGGTCGGCCGGCTGGGCCTCGGAGAACTTCGCGGTGAACTTCGCCGCGAACTCGTCGTAGAGCCCGTCGATGACGATGAATCGCTTCGCCGCGTTGCACGACTGCCCGTTGTTGTCGAGGCGCGCGTTCACCGCGTCGTCGACGGCGGCGTCGAGGTCGTCGGTGGAGAGCAGGATGAACGGGTCGGACCCGCCGAGCTCGAGCACGACCTTCTTCAGGTGCCGGCCGGCGAGCTCGGCGACGGCCGCGCCGGCGCGTTCCGATCCGGTCACCGAGACGCCCTGCAGCAGCGGATCGGCGATCAGCGTCGCGATCTGGTCGTTGTCGGCGTAGATGTTCACGTAGACGCCCGCTTCCGCGCCGGCTTCGGCGATGGCCTCGTCGAAGATCGCGGCGATCGCCGCCGCCGACTCGGGGCACTGCGGCGCGTGCTTGAGCAGGATGGTGTTGCCGACCACGATGTTCGGGCCGGCGAAGCGGGCCACCTGGTAGTACGGGAAGTTCCACGGCATGATGCCGAGAAGCACGCCGAGACCCGAACGGCGCACGAAGGCCGATCCCGTTCCTTCGCTCAGGTCGATCGTCTCGTCGGCGAGAAACGCCTCGCCGTTGTCGGCGTAGTACTGGTAGATCGCGGCGGCGAAGTCGACCTCGCCCAGCGCCTGCTCGTAGGGCTTGCCCATCTCGCGCACGATGATCTCGGCGAGCGCCTCCCTGCGCTCGGTGTGCAGCGCGGCGACCCGGGCGATCAGCGCGGTGCGGGCGCTCACGGGCGCCGTGCGCGACCACCGCGTGTACGCGTTCTGCGCCGTCTCCAGCGCGAGATGCAACTCTGCATCGCTGATCGTCGGATATTCGCGAAGCGTCTCGCCCGATGCCGGGTCGACTACTGCGTAATGGCTCATGGGGTAGCTCCTTCGGTTCGCGGACTGTCGTTGTCGCTGCTGTCGTTGTCGCTGCTGTCGTGCTCGAGGATCTCTGCGGCCAGCCGCCGCCCGACGCGGATTCCGCCGTCGACGTGCTGGTAGCCGTGGGCCGCGACGTCGCTCGATCCGAAGCGCATCGCGCCGACCGGTTCCAGCTGCTGTGCGCCGTAGCGGGTGAGCCCGCCGAGGTCGAAGCTACTGGCGTACGCGCCCTGGGTCCAGTGGTCGGATGCCCAGTCGCTTTCGAAATAGACGGCCGGGTCGAGGGCCTGCGGTCCGTAGTACGCGGCCAACGACTCGAGAATGCGGCGGCGGCGCTCCTCGGGCTCGAGCCGCAACAGCGCGTCGGCCTTTTCGTCGGAGACGAAACCGACCAGGGTGCCGCGGGTCTCGCCGAAGTTCGAGTTGTCGTAGGCCTCGTGCACGAGCTGGTAGGGGCTGAACGCCGTTCCCGAGAGCCCGTCGGCACGCCAGAACGGGGTGTCGTAGGTCGCGTGCACCTTGATGACCAGGCCGAGCGACTGGTGCTGCTGCGCCTGCTGCCGCAGCGCGGGAAGCGGCGGCCGGTACTCGACCCGGGAATGCAGGTTCGGCGGAACCGCCATGATCGCGTGGCGGGCGTCGACGACGATGCCCGCGGCGGCCGATACGACCCGCACCGCGTCGTCGCTCCAGGCGATCGCGCTCACCGGCACACCGAGCAGCACGTCGGCCCCCAGGTCGTGCGCGAGACGCAGCGGAACCTGCTGCAGCCCGCCGACGACCCGACGGTCGAGGATGAAGTCCGCATCGACCAGGTTGCTGAAGCTGCCGGCGCTGGCGGCCATGTGCAGCGCCTGCAACAGCGAGAACGCGTGCGCGGGTTTGGTGAGCATGGCGTCGGCGATGAACAGGGCGATGTTCTCGATCGCCTCCGAGTCGGCGGTCTGGTTCTCGAGCCACTGCCGGAACGAGACGTGGTCGAACTCGGCGGCCCGCGGGTGATCCCACGGCCGGGCGGGATCGACCTCGGCGACGAGCGAGTCGAGCAGCACGATGAGACGCTCGAGCTCTGCCTGCGTCTCGGCGCCGGCCGGGAAGATGTCGCCGCGGTAGCGGTGGGCGACGCGGTCGGCACCGATGTAGACGCTGTCTCCCGCGCGGTAACGCTCGTAGGTCTCGAGTCCCAGCTCGTCGAGGGTCTCGATGAGCGCCGACTGATCGGGCGAGACCCACTGGCCGCCGACCTCGAACATCTGGCCGTCGACGATGTCGGTCCACAACCGGCCGCCGACACGGTCGCGCGCCTCGAGCACGATGACCGAGAGTCCGGCCGCCCGCAGCCGCGTGGCCGCGGTGAGCCCGGTCACACCGGCACCGATGACTACGACATCACGGGAGAGATTCGTCAAGACAACTCGTTTCGAAGTTTCTTATCGCTGACTCGGAGGTTTACGACGGTGACCTGTCGCATCCGCTGGGCATTCGCTCCTTGCGAGTCTATTGGACGGGGCCACCCCGCGCTCGACATGTTCACGGCGTCTACATAAACTGGTCGCCACCGTTCACCACCTCCCCCCACCGCCGATCGGAGAGTTCGTATGGCCGCCCCCGACGAGACCACCGGGTCCGCGTCATCCGAATCCGCGACGACCGTCACCCACCGACCATCGCCCGGCGCTTCGCGCACCTTCGCCCAGGTGCTCGTCAACACCGCGGTCGCCAACGTCACGACGAGCTTTCTCTGGTTCGCGCTGACCTTCTGGGTGTACCTCGAGACGCGGTCGGTGCTCGCGACCGGCATCATCGGCGGCGCGTACATGCTGCTCGTCGCCGTCTGCTCGATGGCGTTCGGCACGATCGTCGACCGGCACCGCAAGCACGCGGTGATGGTGTTCGCCGGGGCGGTCACGCTGGTCTCGTTCGCGATCGCGTTCGGTTTCTACACGGCGTTTCCCGAGAGCACGCTGCTCGACCTCGGCGGGCCGATGTTCTGGCTGTTCAGCGGGGTGATCCTGTTCGGGGCGGTGATCGAGAACATGCGCAACATCGCGCTGTCGACGACGGTGACGCTGCTGATCCCGGTCGAACGGCACGCGAACGCGAACGGTCTCGTCGGCACCGTGCAAGGACTCGCGTTTATGGTCACGAGCGTGTTCAGCGGGCTGTCGATCGGCCTGCTCGGCATGGGCTGGACCCTCCTGCTCGCGATCGCCCTGTCGGCCGCGGCGCTCGTGCACCTGCTGTTTCTGCGCATCCCGGAAGAGCAGCCACAGCAGGAGGGCGAGCGGCGCCCGCTCATCGACCTGCGGGGCAGCATCACCGCGGTGCGCGCGGCGACGGGCCTGTTCGCCCTCATCATCTTCTCGACGTTCAACAACCTGATCGGCGGCGTCTACATGGCGCTGATGGACCCGTACGGCCTCGAACTGTTCCCGGTCGAGTGGTGGGGCGTCGTGCTCGGCGTCACCTCGACGGGCTTCATCATCGGCGGGCTGCTGATCGCCAAGTTCGGCCTCGGGCGCAACCCGATCCGCACCATGCTGCTGCTCGTGGTGGTGATGGGCGTGCTCGGCGCACTGTTCACCATCCGCGACTGGTGGTGGCTCTACGCCGCGGGGATCTGGCTGTACATGACGCTGATCCCGGCGGTCGAGGCGTCGGAGCAGACCGTCATCCAGAAGGTCGTGCCGTTCACGACGCAGGGCCGGGTGTTCGGATTCGCTGCGGCGTTCGAGTCGGCGGCCGCCCCCGTCACCGCGTTCCTCATCGCGCCGATCGCCGAGTTCGCGATCATCCCGTACATGGATTCCGAAGCGGGCCGCACGAGTTTCGGCTGGCTGCTGGGCGACGGCGAAGCACGCGGCATCGCGCTCGTCTTCTTCGTCGCCGGCGTCGTGATGGTGCTGGCCGCGGTCGGGGCGTTCTTCACCCGCTCGTACCGGGTCATCTCGGCGCAGTACCTGGCCGACGACGAACCCGTGCCCGCGCCCGACGCGCCCCCGCTCGGGTCGCCCTCGGCCGCGGCGCCACCGAGCTGACCGCGCGGATCACTCCAGTCGCGCAGACACCTCTTCGGGGCCGACGGATGCCACGGTCTGCCGTCTCTTGCGCGTGACGAGCCACGATCCGGAGAGCACGAGCACGAAGCCGACGACCGTCCAGACGCTCACCCGCTCACCGAGCACGAGAACGCCGGCGACGATCGCTACCGTCGGATTGACGTAGGTGATCGTGGTCGCCTTGACCGGCCCGATCTCGCCGATGAGCGCGACCATGAGCAGGAAGGCGAGCGCGCTGCAGACGACGGCGAGCACGACGATCGACCAGGTCACCTGGGCCGACGGCCACACGGTGGGCCAGCTCTGCGTCAGCAGCACGACGGGGATGTAGACGAGCGCGGCGCCGGCCAACGAGACCGCGACGACGCCGACGCCGGGCAGGTCGGGCATCCAGCGCGACAGGATGGCGGGGCCGAGCGCGTATCCGACGACCACGACCGCCATCTCGAGCACGCTCGGCAGGTCGGAACCGCCGACGTCGAGCCCGACGAGCGCGGCGACGCCGAGCATGCCGAGCCCGATGCCGAGCCAGTTGGTGCCGGAGAGCTGGGTCGGACGCCCCATGGCGAAGGCCACTCCGACGCCGGCGAGGGGCACCGCCGCGAGCAATAGACCGGCCGTCGAGCTCGGCAGGTGCTGCTCGGCCGAGCTGAGGAAGTACCACGGCAGCACGATCTCGACGACCGTGTAGGCGAGCATCGGCTTCCAGCGGCGCAGCACGACCGCGACCTCGCGGCGGTACAGCGCGAGCGGCGCGAGCAGCACCGCGGCGAGGGCGGATCGCGCCAGCACGACCATGGCCGGCTCGAGCTCGCCGACGGCGACCTTGATGAACAGGTAGGGGATGCCCCAGGCGATGCCGAGGCCGGCGAAGAGGAGGAGTCCGCGGCGAGTCACGATCCCATTGTGTCCCCACGCGCCGACACCGGGGCGGGCTCGGGCCACCGCGGCAGTTCTTCGCCCATCGCTGGCAGTTACTCGACGATGGGCGGGCTCAGGCGGCCAGGTGGAAGGTGCTCGCGAACCGGTCGAGCAGGTCGCGGCGGCCGTGACGCACCTCGACCACACCGCTGGCGATCGCGTGGTCGGCCGACAGCTCGCCCGAGATGAGGAGGCGGATGTCTGCCCCCGCCGAGAACGCGAGATCGGCCGGGCCGTCGCCGCGGATCACGTCGAGATCGGCGCCGTCGACCCGGATGAGCAGCTCGGCCGCGCCGAGGCGCGCCGCGTAGGCGGTGGCCGGCAGGTTCGACGCGACCGACGAGCGGAACGCCGTGCGCAGTTCCATCGTCATCGAGTCGGGGGTGATGATCTGCTCGTCGCGCACCTCGTCGAGCGACTTGAAGCCCCAGGCCCCCAGAGCGAGCACGACCGGCTCGAGTTCGCGGCCGTACGGCGTCAGCTCGTAGACGATCACGCGCGAGTGCGGCACCCGGCGCAGCACGCCGACAGCCTGCAGCTCTTTGAGCCTCGCCGCCAGGATGTTGCTCGGAATACGCGGCAGCCCCGCGGCGAGCTCTCCATAACGACGCGGCCCGACGAGCAGGTCGCGCACGATCAGCAGGGTCCAGCGCTCCCCCACGAGCTCCAACGCCCGGGTGATTCCGCCGTACTGCCCGTAATCGCGCGCGACCATGACCCTCAGGCCTGCTGCTCGGCGAAGGCCTCCGGGCCCTGGGCGGCCGCGGCCGGATCCATCCAGCCGAACTCGAGGAAGTTGCCGTCGGGGTCGGTGAGCTGGCGCTGGTACATAAAGCCGTAGTCCGTCGCCGGCTTCGGCTCGGTGCCGCCCGCCGCGAGCCCGTCGGTCACGGTCTTGTCGACCGCTTCCTTGCTGTCGAGGAAGATCGCCGTCGCGACCGAGGGGTTCACGGCCGGGTCGCCGATCGGCAGGTCGGTGAAGGTCTGGAAGAAGTCGCGCACCAGGATCATGAAGTAGCTGTGGTCTTCTTCGACGATGACACACGCGGCATTGTGGTCGGTGAACAGCGGGTTGATGGTGAATCCGAGTGCCGTGTAGAACGCTTTCGCGCGCTCGAGATCGGTCACCGGCAGGTTGACGAACATCTGGGGCATCGTGCTTTCCTTTCAGGATTCGGAACTTCGATGCCGACCACACTTGCAAAAAACAAGTAGCGCGTCAAGACCCCGTCGTCGCGGCGGCACGGCTGCGCGCCGCGAGCACTCCGAACGCTGCGGCGAGCTCGGGCGGGCCGACCACGTCGACGTCGCAGTCGAAGCGGGCGACGGAGGCCGCGAGCGCGACCCACGACCACGCCCCGGCGGTGTACCGGCACCGGTCGGGGCCGAGCGGTTCGACCGATCCGTCGCCCGCGAACGGCACGACGTCGCCGGCAGACCGGTGCAGCACGACGGTGCCGGTGCACGGCCACGCGTCGGGCCGGTCGGAACCCTTGAACCGTGCCGAGACGAAGTCTCGCGCGTCGCCGCCCGGCAGCTCGCGCGGCACGAACCGGGGTCCGTTCGGGGTGCGCGGTACGACGCGGTCGGCTCGGAAGATGCGCCAGTCGTCGCGGTCGAGATCCCAGCCGACGAGATACCAGCGGCCGTGCGAGACGACCAGGTGATGGGGCTCGACCCGGCGCGGCGGTGGCGGCGCGGCCTCTGCGGCATCCGCCCTGTACACGATCGAGCCCGCGTTCTCGTAATCGAACCGCACGACCACCCGGGCGCGCACGGCCGCGGACAGCGCGAGGAGCACCTCGGGCGCCACGGTCGACGTCGGCCCGTCTCCCGGACGCGGCACGGTCGAGAACTCGACGGCGTCCGACCGGTGACGCAGTCGTGACGGCATGACCTGCCGCACGGTCGCGAGCGCCCGCAGCGCTGCCTCTTCGATGCCCGCGCCCGTGACGGTCGCCGCCTGGAGCGCGACGGACAGGGCGACGACCTGATCGTCGTCGAACAGCAGCGGCGGCAGCTCGCTTCCGGCGTCGAGCCGGTAGCCGCCGTCGGGCCCCATGGTCGCGCTGATGCGGTACCCCATCTCGCGCAGCCGGTCGACGTCGCGGCGCACGGTGCGGTGGCTGATCTCCAGCCGCTCGGCGAGAACGGCGCCCGGCCAGTCGCGCCCGGCCTGCAGCAACGAGAGCAGGGTGAGCAGCCGCGAGGTGGTCGTCGTCATGCTTCGACAGTATCCGCAGCCTAGGACGAAAACTGTCCTATACGGGCGGGAGAGTGGATGCTGCCAGGGAGAAGCCCGGCGACGAAACAACCAGGAGCAGACATGAGCCTCACCACGACCACACACCTCAACTTCCGCGGCGACGCCCGTGCGGCGCTCGAGTTCTACCGGTCGGTCTTCGGCGGCCGGGTGACGATCGCGACCTACGGCGACTTCGGCATGCCCGCCGGTGTTCCCGGCGCCGACGACGTCGTCTTCGGCCAGGTCGAGACCGACGACGGGTTCCGCGTGATGGCCTACGACATCCCGGGACAGTCGGGCGGCTCGGCGCAGTCGGGCGGCTCGGCGGCACACGCCGGATCGACGCGCCGCGAGAACGGCACCACCGTCACCGACCAGCCGTTCTTCGTCGCGGTGCGCGGCGAGACCCTCGACGAGGTGCAGGGCTACTGGGCCGCGCTCTCCGTCGGCGCGACCGTCGTCGAGCCGCTCGCGGCGTCGGCCTGGAGCCTGGGCTTCGGCATGCTCACCGACGGGTTCGGCGTGACCTGGATTCTCGACGTGGCCGCGGCGCGCTGACCCGGGCGCACTGACCCGGGCCGCACTGCCCCGGGCGCTCACTACGGCCCGGGTCGTCGCTGCCCCGGATCATCGCGATGTGCTCCATGGAGACGGGGGATGCGGCGGCTGTCGTGTGCGCCGACGTCGCAGGGTCGCCGTAGTGTGATGCGCGCATGGCCGGATGCTTCGTCACTTCGAGGAGCAACCAGTGGGAACAGCGAAACGGTACGCCGACAAGGCCGACCGGCAGATGAACGACCGCATCGTGCGCGGAATCATGGAGTCGGGAGAACCGGTCAGTCTCGGAGGCGACGAGCTCGAGCTCGACCTGCAACCGGTGACGAAGACCCCTCGCCCGCACGCGGTGCGCGCCTGGGTGCGCTACCCGGGCGGGCCGGTGCAGGTCGATGGCGAGGCGGTCGCGTGGACCGCCCGAGCCGTCGCCGTCCGCTGGCCGGCGGGCGGGTCGGTGCACCGGGCGTGGGTCTGGGCGTCCGCCGTCGAGGCGACATGACGCCCTGCCGAGGCGAGATGGGATACAATACTGCACTGTAACGCAAACTCGGGAGCGACGCGTCCGAATGGGCGCCTCGTTACGTCTCGAGTGTGTAACGGAATAGTTAGGATAAACGCCATGATCGATCCGACTCCCTCTGGTGATCCGCACGAGCAGCCCGCCTCCTCACGCGGTGGCCGGCCGCGCGATCCCGCGGTGGATACCGCGATCATCCTCGCCACGCGCCGCCGGCTGGTCACCGACGGATACTCGAACATGACGATGGGCGACATCGCGAAAGACGCCGGCGTGACCCGCCCGACGCTGTACCGCCGCTGGCCCGCGAAGCTCGATCTCGTGGTCGACGCGCTGGAGTACGGCTTCCGGGCACAGCGCGCGAGCTATCCGGTCGATTCGCTCGCGGGCATGCCCGCGGTGGAGGCATTGACCGAAGCCGTGCGCCGCCTCGACCCCACCTATTACAACCCCGACGCGATGGTGCTGATGGGAAACTTCATCGGCGAGACGTCGCGCACCCCGCAGCTGCTCGCCGTCGTGCGGGAGCACGCCCTCGAACCGCGTGTGGCACTCATCAAGCAGGTCATCGAAGACCTGAAGGGGCGCGGCGAGGTGCGTGCCGACGTCGACGCCCAGACCGTGGTCAGCCTGTGCTTCGGGAGCTTCTTCGGAGCTTTTCTCCTCGACGGAACAGACAGGGAGGATCTCGCGAACAGGGTCGTCGCCATACTGTGGCCCAGTATCCGCGCGACGAGCGCGCCTTAGGCCTGCGCCGACTCGACCTTCGACAGACGCCCGAGCAGGAACATGCTCGCTCCGGCGACGATGAGCACGACCGAGATCACGACGAATACGGCTTCCGGCCCGATTCCCGCCCCGAGAGTGATGCCGACGAGGATCGGACCGACGATCCCGCCCACGCGGCCGATGCCGAGCGCCCAGCCGACCCCGGTCGACCGCAGCCCGACGGGGTAGATCAGCGCTGCCACCGCCACGATGCTCATCTGGCCGCCGGTGACGCACGCTCCGGCCAGGAACGCAGCCACCAGCAGCACCCCGGTGCTGCCGTCGAGTGACATGCCGAGGATGGCGACGAACACCGCACCCAGGACGTAGACCGCCCCGAGCGTGAGGAACGGGCTGATCCGGTCCATCGAAGGACCGATGACCGTCGCAGCGACGATTCCGCCGACGGTGGTCAACACGGTGGCCGCGATGATGACCGACGGCTCTTGGCCGTACGACCCCACGATGCTCGGCATCCAGCTCTGGATCGAGTAGAACGCCGCGAGGTTCGCGATGAACGCGGTCCAGAGCAGGAGGGTGCTGGCGAGCCACCGGCGGCGGAGCAGGTCGACGACCATCGAGAACGCCGGGTTCCGTCCGTCGCGGTCGCCTGCTTCCCGACCGATCACGGCGGTCGCCGGCAAGGAGGGATCGATCCGACGGAGCGTGGCCAGGAGACGCCCGGCCGAGGCGGGCCGCGCCAGGAGGTACCGCGGCGAATCGGGCAGGAAGGCGATGATCACGACGACCAGCACCAGCGGGAGCACGCCTCCGACGACGAACATGGCCCGCCAACCGAAGGCGGGGATGACCACACCGGAGACGAGCCCGGCGGCCACGAACCCCAGCGCCAGCCAGCAGTAGATGAACATCACGAAACTCGAGCGCCGACGCCGGGGGGCGAACTCGCTCGTCAGCGCGACCAGGCTGGGGATCGCCGCGCCCAGCGCCGTTCCGGTGAGAAAGCGCAGCGCGATCAGCTCGGTGGGACCGGCGGCGAACGAACACAGCAGGGTGAGCGTGCCGAAAGCGGCCGTGGCGGCGATGATGACCCGCCGGTGTCCCACGCGGTTGCCGAGCGGCGAGAGGGCGAGATAGCCGACCATGAGCCCCAGGATCGCCGCAGACAGGAGCGTGCCCAGTTGCGGAGGTTCGAGCCCCCACTCTTCGGCGAGCACCGGCGCCGCAAAACTCATCGCCTGCGTGTCGAAGCCGTCGAGAAACATCACGGAGCCACACAACACAAGCACGAGCAGCTGGAATCGGCCCACGGGACGCGCATCGACGAGCGATGACACGGTCACCGCACGCGAAGGGTCGACGGGGCCGGACACGGGCGGATTCTTCAGGGTCATGGCGTTGTCGCTTCCGATCGTCATGCGCGAAGGCCCGGTGTGTCGGCACCTCCGGAGGGCCGGAGAGTCGAACTTTCAAAACGGACTTGACTAACGATACCGGGTGGCATTACGTTACGAGCACTGCATGTAACGTAACCGGCGCAAGCAGCCCACCTCGCTCCTAATTCCACGACCTGAAAGCAGCCATCATGAACGCGTTCTCGCTCTCCCGCTCCCCCATCGCCCGCAAGACCGCCGCCCTCGCCGCGGCCTCGTTCGTCGCCGTCGCCGCCCTCACCGGATGCGCTGCCGCCGCGGCACCCGCCGCCGACAAGGAGGCCGCAGCCGCGGCATCCGGCGAACCGAAACCGACCATCGTCTTCGTGCACGGCGCGTGGAGCGATGCCAGCCCCTTCGACGTCGTCGAGAAGCAGCTCGTCGACGACGGCTACACCGTGGCCAACTTCGCCAACCCGCTGCGTTCGCTGACCACCGACACCACGTACCTCGCGTCGTTCCTCGAGACCCGCACCGAAGGGCCCGTCGTGCTCGTCGGCCACTCCTACGGCGGAGCACTCATCAGCGGCGCGGCCCTCAGCGACCCCGACGTGAAGTCGCTCGTCTACATCAACGGTTTCGTCCCCGACGAGGGCGAGACCATCCTCGCGCTCTCCAGCAAGGCCGGCCCCGTCGACGCCGAGGCCCTTTTCGACATGGCCGCGTTCCCCGGCGACCACAACGTCGACCTCTACCTCAAGCCCGACGCCTTCGCCGGCGGCTTCTCCAACGGCCTGAGCGACGAGCAGACGGCCACGTACTTCGCCAGCCAGCGCCCCATCACCTACCAGGCACTCAGCGAGCCCGCCGGCGCGAACCCCGCCTGGAAGACCCTCCCGTCGTGGTACATCGCCGGAACCGAAGACCACAGCATCGACATCTCCACACAACGCTTTATGGCCGAGCGCGCCGGCTCGACCCTGACCGAGGTCGAAGCAGGACACCTCTCCATGGTCGCCGAGCCCGACACCGCCGTCGACGTCATCATCGACGCCGCAGCCGCCGAGTAACCCCTCTCTCACCCACACCCATCCGCACCACCCTCAGAAAAGGACACCCCTCATGAACACCGTCAAGCCCACCATCGTCATCGTCCACGGCGCCTGGAGCGACTCCAGCCCCTTCGCGGCCGTCGACGCCCTGCTCGCCGCCGACGGATACACCGTCACCCACTTCGCCAACCCGCTGCGCTCGCTCGACGGCGACACCGACTACCTCGCCGCGTTCCTCGAGACGCGCACCACCGGCCCGGTCGTTCTCGTCGGCCACTCCTACGGCGGAGCGGTCATCGGCGGCGCCGCGCTCACCCACTCCGATGTGCAGGCGCTCGTCTACCTCAACGCGTTCGTGCCCGAGGAGGGCGAGACGATCCTCGACCTCGCCAACCATGCCGGACCGGTCGACCCCGCCGCGCTCTTCGATCTGGCACCGTTCGCCGGCGAGCACAACGTCGACGTCTACCTCCAGCCGGGGACCTTCGCCGGCGGCTTCGTCAACGGACTGCCCGAGGAGCTGGCGTCGACGTTCTTCGCCAAGCAGCGACCGATCACCTTCCAGGCCCTCTCCGAGCCGGCGCGGGCCGACCAGGCCTGGAAGACCCTGCCGTCGTGGTACGTCGCCGGCACCGAAGACCACAGCATCGCGTTCGAGACCCAGCAGTGGATGGCCGAGCGCGCGGGATCGAACCTGACCGTGGTCGCAACGGGCCACCTCTCGATGGCGGCCGAGCCCGAGACCGTCGCTCGCGTGATCGTCGAAGCGGCGTCGTCGAAGTAACGACAGGCGTCGATCAGCCGAACGACGAAAGCCCCGCAGACGTGATGTTTGCGGGGCTTTTCGCGGTGCACTCGACGGAAACGGGGCTACGCCCGGGTTTCCTTCAGCAGCGCGCGGAAGACCTGCCCGAGCGGAGCGGCGAGATCGTCGCGCCCGGCCGACGCGATGGGGTGCGCAGCGGCGGAGGTGCGCAGCATAACGACGCCGAGCATCGTCGCGATGGCCAGCTGCGCGCGCAAGAGGATCGTCTCGCTGGCCGGGTCGTCGGCGCTCCAGCCGGCGCGTGCCGCCAGTCTCTCGGTGAAGTTCTCCAGGGTGCGCCGACGGATGCGGTCGGCACTTTCGTCGCCGGACGACCGCAGAAGCAGGAGCAGTTGCAGCGGGTCGTCCCCGTCGGGAGCGTTCACCGCGTGCGTGATGAGCCGGTCGATAACGTCGTCGAGATTCGTCGAGGTGGTCGGGGTCTCGGTGTCGAGTTCGTCGGACGTGCGCAGCATGCAGGCCTCGAACAAGCCCTCTTTCGACACGAAATACCTGTTGATCAGTGCGACGTTCACGCCCGCATCGGCGGCGATGTGGCGCACGGTCGTCGCCCGGTAGCCGTCCGTCGCGAACCTGCGGCGTGCGGCACGGACAAGCGCGCGCCTCGTGACGGCGGCGTCGCGTCCCGACCGCACCAGCTCGTCGTCGGCGCCGGTCTCGTTCGTCTCGAGCATCTCGATCGACCCCTGTGTCCTATCGGTTCTGTCTGACATCCCGAAGGCAGTCTACCCAGTCGGGCGAGCATGTAAACGCTTGTTGACAGTTGGATGATTCTGCGTACACTCAATAAGTCAGCATCTGTTTACACGCCGAGGAGACCCGTGTCCACCACCGTTCAAGGCCAGCCCACCGGGTCGATCCCCGCCCGATCCGCATCGGACGCGCCCCGCAAACGCGGAACCGCGATCGTGCTCTACCTGTCTCTCGGCGGCCTCTCGTTCGCCGTGCTGCAGTCGCTCGTCGCGCCCGCACTCGGAACGATCGGCCAAGACCTCGGCGTCTCGACCAGTGACGCGAGCTGGGTGCTCACCGCCTACCTGCTGTCGGCCGCCGTGCTGACGCCGATCCTCGGGCGTCTCGGCGACATGGTGGGCAAGCGCAAGGTGCTCATCGTCGTGCTCTCGCTGCTGCTCGTCGGCACCGTTCTCGCCGCCCTCGCGCCGACACTCGGCGTGCTGATCATCGGGCGCATCCTGCAGGGAGCCGCCGGCGCGGTCATGCCGCTCTCCATCGGAATCGTGCGCGACGAACTGCCGCGCGAACGTGTCAGCGTGACGATCGGCCTGCTCTCCGCGATCTTCGGCATCGGCGCCGGCGTCGGCATCGTCGCCGCCGGCCCCATCGTCGAGGCCCTCTCGTGGCACTGGCTGTTCTGGCTGCCCGCCGTGCTCGTGGCGATCGCCCTGCTCGGCGCGATCTTCGGTATGCCCGAGTCGCCCGTACGCAAGCCGGGCCGACTCGACCTGGTCGGAACCGCCATCCTCTCCGTCGGACTCGTCGCGCTGCTGCTCGCCATCAGCGAGGGCCAGAACTGGGGCTGGGGCGACGTGAAGACGGTCGGCCTGCTGGCTCTCGGCGCGGTCGCGCTCGTCGCCTTCGTTCTCGTCGAACTGCGCGTCGCCGAACCGCTGATCGACGTGCGCCTCTTCCGCCACCGCGGCGTGTGGACCGCGCACGTGGTCGCTCTCGCCTTCGGATTCGCGATGTTCGGCACGTTCATCCTCGTGCCGACCCTGCTGCAGCTGCCCACCGTGCTCGGTTACGGCTTCGGCAAGTCCGTGAGCGAAGCCGGCCTCTACCTGCTGCCGACCGTCGTCGCGATGGTCATCTCCGGTGTCGTCGCCGGGGCGCTCATCCGACGCATCGGTCCGAAGATCCCGATGCTGCTCGGCGGGGTCTCCGTGGTCGCCGCCTTCCTCATCCCGGCCCTCGGCCACGGCGAGACCTGGCAGATCCTGGTCTCCGGTGTTCTCACGGGCATCGGTATCGGCATGGCGCTCGCGGCCACCTCCAACGCGATCGTCGAGAGCGTGCCCGCCGCGCAGACCGGCGAAGCGATCAGCGCCAACACCGTGCTGCGCACCATCGGCAGCAGCATCGGCACCGCGGTCATCGCGGCCCTGCTCTCGTCGAACGTCACCGAGCAGGGAGCCCCGGCCGACGACGCGTTCACCATCGGGTTCTGGGCATCGGCCGGTGTCGGCGTGCTCGCGATCGTCGCCGCGCTCGTGGCGCCATCGGTGCGTCAGCGTCGTCGCGATGCGGCGGCCGCGGGTGTCATCGACATCGAAGAGGTCGCCCCGCCCGCGAAGTAGCGCGGCCGGGGAGCGGTTCGAAATCACCGCCACCCCGGCCGTACGCCGCCGCCCGGTTACTTCTCGATGGTCGCCATGTTGGCCTCGTCGTGACGGGCACCGGCGGCGGGAGTGAGATTGTCGAGGCGGTCGACCTGGCTCGCGGTGAGCTCGATGGCGTCCGCCGCGATGTTCTCTTCGACGCGCGCTATCCGGCGGGTACCGGGGATCGGAGCGATGTCGTCACCCTTCGTCAATATCCAGGCCAGCGCGGTCTGGGCGGGGGATGCGCCGATCTCGGCGCCGATCGCCTTCACCTCGTCGACGATCGCGAGGTTGCGACTGAAGTTCTCGCCGGTGAAGCGCGGGTTGGTCTTGCGCCAGTCCTCGTCGGGGAAATCGTCGACGGAGCGGATCTGCCCGGTGAGCAGCCCGTGCCCGAGCGGCGAGTACGGCACGAACCCGATGCCGAGCTCGCGCAACACCGGCAGGATCTCGGCCTCGACGTCGCGGGTCCAGAGCGAGTATTCAGTCTGGAGCGCGGCCATGGGGTGCACGGCGTGGGCGCGGCGGATGGTCGCTACGCCCGCCTCTGACAGCCCGTAATCGCGGATCTTGCCCTCTGCGATGAGCTCGGCGATCGCCCCGACGGTCTCTTCGATGGGAGTGCCCGGGTCCATCCGGTGCTGGTAGAAGAGGTCGATGTAGTCGGTGCCCAACCGCTTCAGCGAGCCTTCGACCGCCCGGCGCACATTGGCGGCGCTACCGTCGGGGCCCATACCCCAGGTGCCGTCTTCGTCGTGCTTCAGGATGCCGAACTTCGTGGCGATCTGCACCTGGTCACGTCGGCCCTTGACCGCCTCGCCCACGACCTCCTCGCTGTGGAACGGCCCGTATCCTTCGGCCGTATCGATGTGGGTGACACCGAGTTCGAGTGCGCGATGGATAGTGCGGATCGATTCGGTGTCGTCCGTCGCGCCCTCGGCCGTGTAGGTACCGGCCATGGTCATGGCGCCGAGACCGATACGACCGACTTCGAGGCTGCCGAGATGTGCGTTTCGCATGGGTAATCCTTCTTTCTATGTGGGGATGACCCCCAGTCAATTGCCATGCGCACTCGTTAGGCAGTCCCGGCCTATAGGGTCCCCGACAGGGACCCTCTGCACGCAGAGCGGTGGCGTATGTTCGTCGCATGGACAGCCACAACGACATTCGCGAGTTCTTGGCCTCGCGACGGGCAAAGCTCTCCCCGGAGCAGGCCGGGCTGCCGAATTTCGGCGGTCGCCGCCGAGTCGAGGGGCTTCGTCGCGAGGAGGTCGCGCTGCTCGCCGGGATGAGCACCCAGTACTACACGCGCCTCGAGCGCGGCACTGCGACCGGCGTATCCGAAGGCGTGATCGACGGCGTCAGCCGGGCGCTCCAGTTGGACGAGGCCGAGCGTTCTCATCTCTACGACCTGATACGCGTCGCCAACGACGGCGCCCTCCCGCAGCGCAGGCGCCCGATAAACCGGTCGCAGCTGACGGCCGGCATGCAGCAGACCATCGACGCGATGTCCACGGTTCCGGTCTTTGTGCAGAACGGCCGACTCGATGCCGTCGCCACGAACCGCCTCGGCCACGCGCTCTTCTCCGTGATGTTCGAGACGGCGATGCCCCCGGGCGTGCGCCCGCCGAACGCCGCACGCTTTCTGTTCTTAGACCCGACGGCTCAAAGCTTCTACCAAGACTGGGAGGGCAACGCGCGCCAGATCGTCGCGATCTTGCGCGCGGAGGCCGGCCGGTCGCCCTACGACAGGCACCTCAGCGACCTGGTCGGCGAACTCTCCACCCGCAGCGACATCTTCCGCAAGCTCTGGGGATCACACGACGTGCGTGAACACCGCACCGGCATCAAGAGCGTGCACCATCCCGTCGTCGGCGACCTCGATCTAGCGTTCCAGGCAATGGACTTGTCGTCCGATCGCGGACTGCAGATGCTCGTCTTCTCCGCCGAGCCCGGATCCGCGTCGCACGACGGACTGCAGCTGCTGTCGAACTGGGCGACAACCCAGATGCCGGCTGGAGCCACGGCCGAGTCGACCAGACGCGCTTAACGACGAAAGCCCCGCAAACATGACGTTTGCGGGGCTTGTTCGCTGTGCGCCCGGAGGGATTTGAACCCCCGGCCTATTGATCCGTAGTCAATTGCTCTATCCGCTGAGCTACGGGCGCATGTCGTGATCTTCGCACTGGGCGAAAATGCCAACTCGAAGACTATACCAGTGGTTCGGGCGTCAATTGTGCACGGAGCCGATGTCGAGGGCACGAATCTGCCGCACGAGCGCCACACCGCGGTACGAGGTGTCGATGATTTCCGCGAGTTCGGTCCAGTCGGTGGTCGCGCGGTCGAGGTCGGTGGCGAGCCAGCCGCCCGGTCCCCAGTACGGCGGCGAGAAGAACCGCGCATCCTGGAGGTAGGCCTCGCGTTCATCCGGCCCCGGCTTGAAAACGATCGAGAACGGGCGGTCCATGCTCGCGGCCACCATAACGAAGATCTTTTTCCCCGCGCGAAACGTGGGCCTCCCCCAGGCCGGCACCTCGCTCGACTCCGGGTAGGCGAGGCAGATCGCCCGCACGCGCTCGACGAGCGGATGCGCCGGGTCGATCACCTGGGGATGCTCCATCCCCGACAGGTTAGCGCCGGGCGGTGCGCAGCAGGAAGCGCAGCCCGTCGTCGATCGAGTCGAAGACGCCGAGCACCCGCTCGCGCAGGTCGAGCAGTTCGAACCCGGCCTGGGTGCGCAGGACCCGGCCGACGAGGGTCGCGGTTCCGCGGTTGCGCACGGCCCAGCGGCCCTGGCCCGCTTGCTCGAGTTCGAAGGCTTCGGCGAAGGTCATGCGCGAAACGATACGAGGGGCGGATGAACCGGAGCCGACGTCAGGGTGTCGGCGGGGTGACCGCGGCGAAGTGCTGCACGAGGCGGTCGAGTGTCTGGCCCCACCCCGCACGCATGCCGGTCGCGAGCTGGGTCTGCGCCTGGTCGTCGGTCAGGTGCTCGGGCAGTTCGAGCGTGAACGTCAGCTCGGTGCCGGTGTCGTGCGGGGCGAGCTGCACGGTGACGACCGGGGCGTCGGCGTTCGGCTCCGGCCAGCCGCCGTGCGCACCCCACGCGAAGACGAGCTTCTCGCCCGGCACGATCTCGCGGTAGACGCCGCCCGTGACGTACGAGTCGTCGTCGCTCAACACCATGGTCTGCCGCCACGCCCCGTCGACCCGCAGGTCGACCTCGGGTTTGCCCGGCTCGCCCTCGCCGCTGAAGAACCAGCCGAGGTGCGACGGCTCGGTCCAGGCGTTGAACACGAGGGCGGGCGGGGCGTCGATCACGCGACGCAGGGTGAAGGCTCTGTCGGTCGTCATGCCCTCCATAGTGCCCGCGAAAAGAACTTCTCCACAGCGGTTGACCCGGTAGCGCCGCGAGCCCGGCCGCGAGTACATTCGCGGGCATGACAACGATCGAGGTGCCCGACGGACGCTTGTACTACGAGACCCGGGGCAGCGGCCCGCTGCTGCTGATCACCGGGTCGCCGATGCCGGCGGCGGCGTTCGGGCCCCTGGCCGACGCGCTGTCCTCCGACCACACGGTGGTCACGCACGACCCGAGGGGCATCGCCGCGAGCGGCCTCGACGACACCGACGCACCGTCGCAGCCCGAGCTGCGGGCACGCGACCTGGTCACCCTGTTCGACCACCTCGGCGCCGACACGGTCGACGTGTTCGGGTCGAGCGGCGGAGCCGTCACGGGCCTCGCGCTCGTCACCGACTACCCGGGCCGGGTGCGCACCCTGATCGCGCACGAACCGCCGCTGCTCGAACTGCTGCCCGACGCCGACCGCTGGCGCACCGAGATCGACGAGATCGTGACGACGTTCCACCGGCACGGCGCGGGTGCCGCGTGGTCGGCGTTCATGCGCAGCGCGGGCTTCGTGCAGCCCGACGCCCCGACGCCCGCTGGCGACCCCGCGCCCGCCCCGCAGCAGCAACAGGCGCACGAGACATCCGAACAGGAGGACGCCGACAACGCCCGCTTCTTCGATCACGACCTGCGCGCGACCACCCGCTACCTGCCCGAGCTCGCCGGCCTGGTGGGCGGGCCGACCCGCATCGTGGTCGGGCTGGGCGCCGACTCCGGCCACCTCAACACCTACCAGACCTCGCTCGCGCTGGCGACGCTGCTGGCCGAGCCGCCCGTGACCTTCCCGGGCGACCACGCCGGTTTCCTGGGCGACCCGGTCGGCTTCGCCGCCGTCGTCCGCGAGGTGCTCGAAGGCGACCCCGCGGTCAACTGAAGGTGACGACCACCTTGTCGGCAGCGCCCGGGGTGCCGGCGAGCGTCAACGCCCGGTCGACGTCGGCGAAGTCGAACTCGTCGCTGATGATGAGCGCGAACTTCTCCCACTCGGCCACGATGTCTCGAGTCACCTCGAAGATCTCGGTCGGGTAGCCCATCGACATCACGATGTCGACCTCCGACGCCAGGATGGCGCCGAGATCGATCGCGACCGGCTTCTTGTGCACCGCGACGATGCCGAGCGTGGCCCGGTGCTTCGCCGCGGCGAGCGCGGTGTCGACCACGACGCCGACGCCCGCGGCGTCGAGGTAGATGTCGGTGCCCGCACGGGGAGCGCCCATCGCCGTCGCTCCGGCGCCGTGCAGTTCGACGAGGCGGGCGACGACGTCTTCCTCGGCCGAGTTGATGACGGCGTCCGCGCCGATCGCGAGCGCCTTCGCGAGCCGAGACGGGATGACGTCGACCACGACCACGTGGGCCGCCCCGCCGCGCTTGTAGCTGATGGCCGCGCCGAGTCCGATCGGGCCCGCGCCGAAGACGACGACCTTGTCGCCCGGCTTCGGCCGGGTGCGGTTGACGGCGTGACGCGCCACGGCCATCGGCTCGTTGAGCGCCGCGACCGCGAACGGGATGTGGTCGGGCACGACGGCGAGGCTCGTGCCGAGAACCGCGTCGGGAATCAGCAGGAACTCCGAGAGGGCGCCGCCGGGACCGCCGCTGCCGATCATCCCCTTGCGTGAGGCGATCGGGTTGATCACCACGTGGTCGCCGACACTGATGCCCGTGACATCCGCCCCCACTTCGGCGACCTCGCCGGCCGGTTCGTGACCGAGCGGTGTCGCGCCCTGTCGGGGAGGGATGCCGCCGATCGAGATGTAGAACGTGTCCGAACCGCAGATTCCGCAGGCGCGCATGCGAACGAGAACGTCGCTCGGGCCGACCTCGGGCTTCGGGACCTCGACGACCGCGGTCGTGCCGATGCCGGCTACCAGTACTGATTTCATGGGGATAGCTCCTGTGATGGGTGACCGGACAACGCTGTCCGGTTCTAACATAGTCGTATGGCCACTTCTCCGCGCGCGAACCGCGGACCGAGCGCCGCCCTCGAGAACCGGGCCGCGCTCATCGGCGCCGCCCGCATGATCTTCGCGACGCGCGGCCTCGACGCGCCGCTCAGCGCCGTGGCGAAAGAGGCCGGCGTCGGGCAGGGCAGCCTCTACCGGCACTTCCCGACCCGCTACAGCCTGGCGCTGGCGGTGTTCGAGGAGAACGCCGACGAACTCGAGGCGATCGCCGCGACCGACGGATCGACGCTCGACGACCTGTTGCGGGCCATCACCGCGCAGGCGATCGTGTCGACCGCCTTTTTCGAGATGATCGAGATCGAGAAGTCGGATGACGCGGGGCGGCACCTCATCGACCGCATCAGTGCCGTGCTGTCGTCGAAGATGCCGGAGGCCCGCGCCGCCGGTCGGCTCGCCGAGTGGATCACGACCGACGACGTTCTGCTCGGCATCGCCATGCTCGCCGGAGCACTCGCGAAGACGGTGCACGCCGACCGGCACGCGGTCGCGACCCGGGCCTGGAAGCTGTTGCCGTTCGGCCCGGCGTAACCGGCGGGAACGCCGCTAGCGCGAAGCCGGCAGCAGCTCGGCGAGCAGCGCCTCGACCCGGGCCCTGATGTCGTCGCGGATCGGACGCACCTCGTCGAGGCTCTTGCCCTTCGGGTCGACGAGCTCCCAGTCTTCGTAGCGTTTGCCCGGGAAGATCGGGCAGACGTCGCCGCAGCCCATCGTGATGACCACGTCGGAGTCGCGCACCTGTTCGGTGGTCATCAGCTGCGGTACGCCCGCGCTGATGTCGATGCCTTCCTCGGCCATGGCCAGGATCGCGACCGGGTTGATCTCGTCGCCCGGTTCCGACCCGCCGGAACGCACCTCGACGGCGCCCCCGGAGAGCGCGCTCATGTAGCCCGCGGCCATCTGCGAGCGTCCGGCGTTGTGGATGCAGACGAAGAGAACGGTGGGTGTGGTCACACCGACCAGCCTAGGCGGCGAATCAGCCGAGCAGCGAAGAGACCCTGGCCGCGAGGTCGCGCGTCTCGTGCTCGAACTCGACCGTGTTGGCCCGCATGTGCGCGGTCGTGCCGACCAAGCACGCGGCGGCGACGACCGTGCCGCTCGCGTCACGCACCGGCGCGGAGATCGAGACGATGCCGGCGTCGTCGAACGCCTCCATCGTCAGCACGCCGTCGCGGGCGACGCCCCGCACGCGGCGGAGAAACACGTCGAGTTCCTGTCGCGTGTTGCGGGCCGGGAACAGCCGGGCGACCTCGTCGTCGTCGAGATCCATCACGAGGGTGGGCCCGCCGTCGGAGCCGATGATCGGGTGGGCGCGACCGAGCCACGGCGACATACGCAGCCCCTCTCCCGCCATCTCGAGCTCTTCGACCAGGGTGAAACTGCGCATGCCCTTGAGCGTCGTGAGAAACGCGCAGGTGTTCGTGCGCTCGGCGGTCTGGGCGACGAACGGTTTGCCGCGCTCGACCATCGTCGGCGCGGCCGCCGCCCGGTACCAGCCCTGCACGATCCAGCCCAGCTGGTAGTGGCTCCGGTCGTGGCCGGCCCAGACCAGCCCGGCCCGGCGGCACGCGTCGATCAGGCGCTGCGCCCGGTCGGGCCGCAGCCCCGTGGCCCGCGCCGTGCCGGAGACCGAGTCGCGGCCGGTGGCGAGGTGGCGCAGGATGCGCAGGGCCGCGGCGAGCGCGGTCGGCGTCTCGCCCGGAGCGTGCGGCACGGCGGGCGGCACGGATTGCCCGCGGTCGGGCACGCGCGCGTGCCACTCCTCGATGCCGTGTTCGATGCTGCGTTTCGCCGCGGCGACGGCGTGCCGGGCGCGCGACAGGTTCTGGTCGGCCCGGTTCACCGGAAGCCGCACCGCGAGCACGGCGACGCATTCGCCGCCCGGGCCGACGATCGGCGCGGCCACCTCGATCGTCATGCCGACCGTCGACTCGAGGTAGCGCGGTTCTGCCGCGTCGAGGCCGGCATCGCTGCGCTCCGCCGCGCGCACGACCGCGCTCTGCCCGCCGGAGACCGGCTCGCCGACGTCGGCCGGGGAGTGCAGCGTCCAGAGCGATTCGACCGAGGCCACGACGCGCATCGTCCCGGCCGCCCCTGCCGCGAGAAAGACGGTCTCGCCCGTCTGCTGCGCGGCGAGGGTGAGGGCGAACCGCACCGAGCGGGCGAACGGCGCGGCGGCGGCACCCGACAGCCGGACCGCCTCCCTGCCCAGCCGGTAGGCGCCGTACCCCTCCGCGCGTTCCAACAGTCCGATGCTCTCGAGTTCGCTGCACAGGCGCGAGGTGGCGCTCACCGACGTGCCGAGCTCGCGCGCGATCGCGCCCACCGTCAGCGGCGCCGTGGGGTCGCGCCGCTCGGCCACGACGCGCACGATCTTCAGCCCGGCCGTCACCCGCGTCATCACACCGCTCCGAATCATCCGCCCGCAGAATCGACAATCTTGCCGAGCCGGGATTGCGCTCCGTACGCACTGTAACAGACCCGAATTTCGCTTTTTCTATAGTTGGCGCACTCGTTCGGAGCCGCTCCCGACGACCACAACAGCGCACCGTTTTCTCCCCGTCTGCTATTCAGCCCGCAAGGAGTTCCATGAAACTGTTCACCGCCCGCCGCACCCCGGTGCTCGCCGCGATCGCCGCCCTGTCGTCTGTCGCCCTGCTCGCCGGCTGCTCGTCGGAGGCCGCACCGGAGGGTGGCTCGGAGGCCGGAGCGGCCAAGCCCGTTCCCGCCGAATTCATCCCCGGCACCTTCGACCAGGCCGCAGCCGACCTGCTGCCCGCCGAGATCGTCGGCGCCGGCGAGGTGAGCGTCGCGGCCGGGCCCGGGTACGCGCCCTTCTACCTGTTCGCCGACGACGGCACGACGCTGGCGGGTGCCGACATCGAGGTCGTGCGCGCCCTCGGCGACGTGCTCGGCGTCGAGATCGCCTTCGCCGACATCAAATTCGACGCGATGATCCCCGCCCTGCAGACCAACCGCGTCGACATGGCCGCCGGCGGGTTCAGCATCACCCCCGAGCGCCTCGAGGTCGTCGACTTCGTCAGCAACTTCGCGGGCGGCACCTCGCTGATCGTGCCGACCGGCAACCCGAAAGACATCGACCTCGACACCATGTGCGGCAAGACCATCGCCGCGCAGAAGGGAACCATCTACGCCGACAACTACCTGCCGGTGTTCTCCGACGAATGCGAGGCGGCCGGCGACGAGCCGATCGAGGTCGCGATCTTCCCGATGCAGCCCGACGCCACCCTCGCCGTGAGCACGGGGCGCGCCGACGCGAGCATGTCCGACTTCGGGCCGCTCGCCTACGTCGCCGACCTGTCGAACGGCCAGCTCGAGGTGCTGCAGCAGAACTACGACCCGAGCACCTGGGGCTTCGCCTTCCCGCAGGGATCGCCGCTCGCTCCCGCCGTCGCGGCGGCCATGAACAGCCTGATCGCCTCCGGTGACTACGAGGAGATCCTCGACAAGTGGGGTGTGACCGACGGCGCGATCGCCGAGTCGACGGTGCACACGAATGGCTGAGTCCGACCTGGCGACCGGCACCCGCGTGCAGCACACACCGCTCAAGGTGGTGCCGGTGCGGCGCTACGGGCAGTGGATCACCACGATCGTGCTGCTCGTGGTCGCCGCGCTCGTCGTGCACTCGCTGCTGACCAACCCGCGGTTCCAGTGGGACATCGTCTTCGGCTACTTCCTCAACGGCCAGGTGCTGAACGGCCTGGTCACGACGATCCTGCTGACGATCGTCGCGATGGTGGTCGGCGTCGTCATCGGCGTCGTCATGGCCCTCGGCCGCGAGTCGAAGAACCCCGTCGTCTCGGGTGCCGCCGCCGTCTACATCGGGTTCTTCCGCGGCACACCCCTGCTCGTGCAGCTCATCTTCTGGTTCAACCTCGCGGCGCTCTACCCCGTGCTCACGCTCGGCGTCCCGTTCGGTCCGACCCTGCTCTCGGGCGACACCAACACGATGATCACGCCGCTGATCGCCGCGATCCTCGGGCTGGGCCTGAACGAGGGCGCCTACATGTCCGAGATCGTGCGCGCCGGACTGCAGTCGGTCGACCCCGGCCAGACGCAGGCCGCGCAGGCCCTGGGCATGCGCAAGAGCGCGGTGTTCCGCCGCATCGTGCTGCCGCAGGCGATGCGGGTGATCATCCCGCCGACCGGCAACGAGACGATCGCGATGCTGAAGACGACCTCGCTCGTGAGCGTCATCGCGATACCCGAGTTGCTCTACCAGGTGCAGGCCATCTACTCGCGCACCTACGAGGTCATCCCGCTGCTCATCACCGTGAGCCTCTGGTATCTCGTGCTCACCGCGGTTCTCAGCGTCGGGCAGTTCTACATCGAACGGCACTACAAGCGGGGCGACCTGCGTATCGCCGACGAGTCGCCTTTCGTCGCGGTTCTCAGACGGATGATCCCCCGGCACGACCCGATCAGCACACCGGCGAACACCGGGCCCATCTCGACCGAACGGGAGCGACCATGACCGCCACGACGAGCACCCCGATGGTCGAAGCGCGGGGCGTGCACAAGTACTACGGCAGCAACCTCGTGGTGAAGGGCATCGACCTGACCGTCGCGCAGGGCGAGGTGATGTGCCTGCTCGGGCCGTCGGGCTCGGGCAAGAGCACCTTCCTGCGCTGCATCAACCATCTCGAGAAGATCAACGCGGGCAGCATCACCGTCGCCGGCGAGCTCGTCGGCTACCGCGAGAACAACGGGCGGCTCTACGAGCTGCGTGACAGCGAGATCGCCCAGCGCCGCAGCGAGATCGGCATGGTGTTCCAGCAGTTCAACCTCTTCCCGCACATGACCGTGCTCGAGAACCTGATCGAGGCGCCCGTGCAGGTGCGCCGCGAGAAGGTGAAGACCGCGAGCGATCGCGCCCGCGAGCTGCTCGACCGCGTGGGCCTGGCCGACAAGGCCGACGCCTACCCGCGCTCGCTCTCCGGCGGGCAGCAGCAGCGGGTCGCCATCGCGCGCGCTCTGAACATGCGGCCCAAACTCATGCTGTTCGACGAGCCCACGTCGGCGCTCGACCCCGAGCTCGTCGGCGAGGTGCTCGACGTGATGCGCGACCTCGCCGCCGACGGCATGACCATGATCGTGGTCACCCACGAGATCGCGTTCGCGCGCGAGGTCGCCGACACCGTCACGTTCATGGACGACGGCGTGGTGGTCGAGAGCGGACCGCCCGAGCAGGTGCTCGGCGACCCGCAACACCGGCGCACCCGTTCGTTCCTGGCCAAAGTCCTCTAGAAGCAACCCGAAGAAAGTGAACACCCCCATGGAGTCATTCGATGTCGCCGTCGTCGGCATGGGCGCGCTCGGCAGCGCCGCCGCGTACCACCTCGCCCGCAAAGGCGTGAGCGTTGTCGCGTTCGAACAGTTCGAACTGGGGCACGTGCGCGGCGCCTCGCACGACACCTCGCGCATCATCCGCACCTCGTACGGCGAATCCGAGTACGTGCGGCTCGCGCAGTCGGCCTATAGAGACTGGGCCGACTTCGAGGAGGTCGCGGGCGAGTCGTTCGTCACGGTCACCGGCGGGCTGATCTTCATCCCCCAGGACAGCCCGTACTCGGTGTCGGGATTCAGCACGAGCCTCGCTGCCGAGGGTGTGCCGTTCGAGGTGCTCGACCGCGACGAGGTCGCCGCGCGGTGGCCGCAGTTCCGGCTGCCCGAGAACGTGCTCGCGGTGTACACGCCCGACTCGGGCATCGTGCACGCCAGCCGCTCGGTCGCGGCGTTGCAGATGCAGGCGCGGGCGCACGGCGCCGTCATCCGCGACCGCACCCCCGTGCGATCACTGAACCCCGATGCATCCGGAGTCGTCATCCGCACCGCGAACGGCGACGTGCACGCGGGAAAGGTTGTTCTCGCGACGGATGCCTGGACGAACACCCTCCTCGAACCGCTCGGCGCCGCGATTCCGCTGGTCACCATGCAAGAGCAGGTGACCTACTTCAAGCCGACGGCCGAGGAGCAGTTCGACCGCGAGCGCTTCCCGGTCTGGATCTGGGAAGACGAGGTGTGCTTCTACGGCTTCCCGACCTTCGGCGAACCGACGATCAAGGCCGCGCGCGACCTGTCGAACAACGTGATGACGCCGGAGGAGCGCACCTACGTGCCGTCGCCCGAACTGCTCGAACAGCTGTCGTCGTTTATGCGCGAGACTGTCCCCGAGAGCGGCGAGGTGTTGCGCACGGTCACCTGCCAGTACGCGATCACCGCCGACCGCAACTTCGTCATCAGCCCGTTGGAGGACTACCCCGACATCATCGTCGCGCTCGGCGCCGGCCACGCGTTCAAGTTCACGCCGGCGATCGGGCGCATCCTCGCCGAACTCGCGGTCGACGGCGAGACCAGCGACGACATCTCCACCTTCACGGCGCCGCGCCGCGCCACCCTCGCACCGACCCTCTAGAAAGGCAGCAGCGATGCCGCACACCTCCACCGACGACATCGGCATCTACTACGACGTGGTCGGCGACCCCGCCGACCCGGTGATCGTGCTGATCGCCGGCGGCGGCGCCCAGCTCATCGCCTGGCGGCCGGAGTTCTGCGCGCTGCTCGTGGCCGAAGGATTCCGCGTCGTGCGCATGGACAACCGCGACGTCGGCATGTCGCACCGCTTCGGCGGGCCCGAAGACATCGACGGCGGCTACGGGCTCGCCGACATGGGCGACGACGTGGTGCGGGTGCTCGACGACCTCGGTGTCGCGGGCGGCCACCTCGTCGGGCACTCGATGGGCGGCATGATGGCGCAGATGACCGCGCTCGAACACCCCGAACGCGTACGCAGCCTCGGGCTGCTCTCGACCATCCCCGGGCAGGCGCCGCGGTACATCCTGCACGGCGAGCGCGAGGAGTGGACGGTCGTGCCGCCGCGCTTCACACGCGAGCAGGTCGTCGGCTACATGGCGTCGATCGCGCAGCCCGTGCCGGGCGCCCGCTACCCCGCCGACACCGAGTGGGAGGTCTGGGCGGCCGGCGAGGCCTACGACCGCGGGTACGCGCCCGACGGCATGATCCGGCAGTGGACCGCCCTGCTGCGCGCGCCCGAACGGCTCGAGCGGCTGCGCGGCGTGACCGTGCCGACGCTCGTGCTGCACGGTCGCGACGACGACGTGCTGCACTGGTGCGCCGCCGTGGAGATCGCCGAGGCGATCCCCGGAGCCGAGCTGCAGGTGCACGCCGACATGGGGCACCTGCTGCCCCGCGGGCTGTGGCCCGAGATCGTGGCCGGCATCGCGCGCACGGCCAGGCGCGGCGAGGAGCTCGCGGGCTGATACCGCGCGACTGGGGGCGTTTGCTCAGGTGCATCCGGGCAGAATTGAGTTCCGCCCAGCCGAACCGAAAGGTCCCCCGTGAGCAACCTGCAGCGTCTCCTGAACATGGCATCGAAAGCACTCGACAAGAGCGGCCAGTCGTCGCCGAACGGTCAGTCGTCGAACGGATCGGGCAAGACCGACTGGCGCGACATGGTGCGCACGGCGGCCGACAAGGTCACCGGCGACAGCCGCCCGCAGTCGAACCCCGCGCAGGGCTACGCGGCGCCCCGCGCCACCGCACCGGCCGCCGCACCCCAGGGCACCGCCGAAGACCGCGCCGCCATCGCCCGCTACGACTACCTGCTGAAGACGGCCGCCCCCGAGCAGCTCGAGCAGGTGCACCGTGACGCGTTCGCCCGCCTCACCCCCGCGCAGCGCGAGCAGATCGACGCCCAGCTGCGCGCCGACCTGCCCGCCGGCGAGCAGCCCGTCTCGTCGGCGCCCGCCGACCTGGCCCGCGCCGCCACGCGCGGTGAAGCCCACAACCCCGGCTTCCTCAAGAAGCTGCTCGCCAAGCCCGGCCTGCGTGGTGCGGCCGGCGGAGCCGCCGGATTCGGTGTCGGCGCCGTTGCCGGAGCCGGAATCGGCGCCGCGGGCGGCCTCCTCGCGGCCGTCGCCGGTGGAGCGGTGCTCAGCGCCGTCGCCGCGCCGCTGCTCGAACAGGCGGCCGGACTCGGCGTCGACTTCGAGAACTTCGCGGGCGGGTTCGAGGGCGACCTCGAGGGCATCACCGGCGAGGCGGGCGACTTCGCCGGCGGGCTCGGCGAGCAGGCCAGCGAGTTCGGCTCGAACTTCGAGATTCCCGGGCTCGGCTCGCTCGGCGGCTTCTTCGGCCGCGACTGACCCGACCCGCATGCGCACTTCGTGGTGCGAGTCAATGCCACCGCCGCAAATGGTGCGGGGTGGCCCCGTGTTGAATGATTGTGCGTCAGGCCGCAGAGCGGCTTCGACGAAACGAAAGCGATAGAACCATGTTCCGACTCCTCAAGTACCTGCCGGTCATCATTCCCGTCGTGTCCAAGTTCGTGAAGAGCCCCACGGGCCAGAAGGCCATCGCGAAGGCCAAGGCGCAGATCGCGGCGAAGCGCGGCGGTCCCGCGCGCGGCACCCGCTAGCCGACGATGTTCCTGCTGTTCGGCTCGCGCGCCTCGGAGCGGGTCGTCAACGTCGTCGCGTTCGTCTGCGGCTTCTGTCGCACGAACGCGGCGCAGAACGTGGTCACGTCGAAGAACAAGTTCACGCTGTTCTTCGTGCCGCTGTTCACGTTCTCGACGAAGCACTACAACGAGTGCACGAACTGCGGAGGGCGCACCGCGCTGACACGCGCCCAGGTCGACCACTCGATGCGGCTCGCGCAGGGCTGAGCGGGCGGTACCCCGCTAGGCCGGCGTAGAACCCTCGGGGCCGTCGGCATCGGGGCGGTCGGCGTCGGGGCGATGGGCGTCGGGGCCGTCGCCGTCGGCGAGCAGCAGGTCGAGGCGCACCGTGCGGTCGAGAGCGATCGCGTTCAGGGCGCGGGTGGCGGCGAGCATCAGCCGCACCAGCAGCACCACGAACAGCACGACCGCGGCGACGACGATCCACGCGACGAGGCTGGAGACCAGGTCGAACGCGCCGAATGGGCTGTAGTTCATGCTGTGATCCTAGCGACGCAATGAGTTTTCGTCGATATTTCGCGCGTGTCACGGTCGGTAGCGCCGCAGGCGAGAACCGGGCACGCTGGGTGGCGTGAGCACTTCGCTGCAACGCACCTACCGCAACCTGCGGATCGGCATCGCGGCGACCGTCGTGCTCATCGTGGTGGCCGTGGCCGTGGCCGCCGCAGGGGTCGGCCTTCTGCCCTCGATCAGCGCGTACTACTACACGCCCGCGCGCAATGTCTTCGTCGGCGCCCTGATCGCCGCGGCGATCGCCATCATCGCGCTGTCGGGTCGTGGCCTCCAGCGCACGGTTCTCGACGCCGCCGGACTGTTCGCACCGCTCGTGGCGCTGGTGCCGACGCCGGTCAGGCCGGGCAGCATCCCGGGTTTCGCCGACGGGTGCGCTGCCGGCGCGACCTGCCTGCCGGCCGCGGCGGTCGCCGACGTCGAGGTCGGCGTCGCCACGTACCTCGTCGTCGGATTCGCGACGGTCGCGATCGCGGCCGTCGTCGCGGTCGCCTCGGGCGGGCGGTCGCTCGCCGCCGACCTGCCGAGGCTCGCGCTCGCCTGCGCCGTGCTCGTCGCCGTCGCCCTCGCCTGGCTCTTCGCCCGCGACGCGTTTCTCGCGGGCGCGCACCTGGCGGCCGCGGTGGCGTTCTTCGGCCTCATCGCGGTCGCGGCGGTCGCCAACGCGTTCGGCGTGCCCGACACCGAGCCGCCTCCGACCTGGCGGGCCGCTCTCTACGGGGTGGTCGCCGTCGCCATGGCCGTCGATCTCGCCGTCATCGTCGGCGTCGTGCTCGCGGGCGAGACGGTCGGCGGCGCCCTGCCGCCGGTGCTCGTCGGCGAGACGGTCGCGCTGTTGCTGTTCCTGGCGTTCTGGGTGCTGCAGTCGCTCGAGAAGTGGAGCGACGACGACCCGTCGGTGGTCGCCGCCGCTCCCGGCCCGGCTACTTCTTCAGGAAGCCGAGCAGAACCTCGTTGACCTCGTCGGCGTGGGTCCAGAGGAAGCCGTGCGGGGCGCCCTCGATCTCGACGTACTCGCTCTCGGGGAAGGCGGCGTGGAACGGGCGTCCGCTCGAGTCGATCGGCAGGATGCGGTCTTCGGTGCCCTGCACGATGATGCTCGTGACACCCGAGGCGCGCACCTTGGCGACGTCGTCGCGGAAGTCTTCGATCCACGTCGGCACGACGGCGTAGGCGGCGATCGGAGCGCTCGCGGTGGCGGTGTTCCAGCTCGCGGTCACGGCCTCCTGGCTGATGCGGCTGCCGAGGTTCTGGTCGAGGTTGTAGAAGTTCTCGTAGAAGCCGGTGAACCACGCGAAACGGTCGCCCTTGGCCGAGGCGGCGATGCCGTCGAAGACGTCCTGCGGAACGCCGGTGGGGTTGTCGTCGGTGTGCAGCAGGAACGGCTCGAGCGGCGCGAGGAACGCGATCTTCGCGACGCGGTCGGTTCCGTAGGTGGCGACGTAGCGGCCGACCTCGCCGGTTCCCATCGAGAAGCCGACGAGCACGACGTCGGTGAGGTCGAGGGTGGTGAGCACCGTGTTCAGATCGGCGGCGAAGGTGTCGTAGTCGTAGCCGACCGTGGGCTGGCTCGACTTGCCGAAGCCGCGACGGTCGTAGGTGATCACGCGGTAGCCCGCGTCGAGGATCTCGCGCTGCTGGCGCTCCCACGAGGTGCCGTCGAGCGGGTAGCCGTGGATGAGCACGACGGGCTGGCCCGATCCGTGGTCTTCGTAGTGCAGTTCGATCGCGGTCGAGTTCTCGGTTCCTACGGTGATGACTGACATGGTGTGTCCTCTCGCTCACGGGTGAGAACGGTCGTTCTCAGGTCGTAGTCGCTATAGTAGAGAACGAACGTTCTCAATGCAAGGGGAAGATCGAGATGGATGACACGACGGCACGTGAAGCGGTAGTGGACGCCGCAGACCGACTGTTCTACGCGCGCGGCATCCAGGCCGTGGGCATGGACGAGATCCGCACGGCCGCGGGGATCTCGCTCAAGCGCATGTACTCGCTGTTCCCCTCGAAAGAGACGATATTGGCCGAGGTGTTGCGACGCCGCAACGAGGTCTGGACCACGGGCATCCGCCATGCCGCAGAAAACGAACCGACGCCCGAGGCGAAGATGCTCTCGATCTTCGACTTCCTCTCCGAGTGGTTCGCCCAAGACGACTTCCGCGGCTGCGCCTTCATCAACTCGTTCGGCGAGCTCGGTGCCAGCGCCCCGCTCGTGGCCGACGCCGCCCGCGCGCACAAGGTCGGCTTCCAGAACTACGTCGCCGGCCTGGCCGCCGACGCCGGCGCTCCCCCGACGCTCGCACCGCAGATCGCGCTTCTCGCCGAAGGCGCGCAGACGACCGCCGCGATCGCGGGCAGCGCCGACGCCGCGACCGACGCCAAGGCGGCGGCCGCCACCCTGATCGCCGCCGCGCGCAGATGAGGACGACGCTCCCCGACTCCGTAGGCTGAGCGTATGTCTCGTGCGACGCAGTGGTGGGACAGGCACCAGGTCGCGCTGTACCTCGCCGCGATCGTCGGCGGAGGCGTCGTGGGGTCGCTCGCCCCGGTCGTCGCGCCGGGCCTCTCCCTCGCCATCACCCCGGTGCTCGGCCTCCTCCTGTTCGCCACGTTCCTCTCCGTTCCACTGATCGACGTCGCGCGGTCGCTGCGCGACCTGCGTTTTCTCGGCACCGTCGTCGTCGTCGACTTCGTGGTCGCCCCGGTGGTGGCGTTCGGGCTGTCGCGGCTCGTCGCCGACGACCGCGGCCTGCTGGTCGGCGTCTTGCTGGTGCTGCTGACACCGTGTATCGACTACGTGATCGTCTTCACCGGCCTCGCCGGCGGAGCGCGCGACCGGCTGCTCGCCGCGGCACCCGTGCTGATGCTTCTGCAGATCGTGCTCCTGCCGGTCTACCTGCTGGTGTTCGCGGGCGGCGAGACCGTGGCGACGATCGACCTGCGCCCGTTCGTCGAGGCTTTTGTGTTTCTCGTCGTCGTGCCGCTCGCGGCCGCGGCCGTCGTGCAGGCCCTCGCGCGGCGGCAGCGTGCCGGCGTGCGTATTATGGCTGTGACCGCCGATGCCATGGTGCCGCTTATGCTGCTGACGCTGTTCGTCGTGGTCGGCTCGCAGATCGCCGCCGTCGGGGGCGAGGCCGTGTCGCTCGTGCGCCTTCTTCCCGTCTACGTCGGATTTCTCGCGGTGATGCTGGTGGTCGGGCTGGTCGCCGGCCGGATGTCGCGGCTCGACGTACCCGCGACGCGCGCGGTCGTCTTCAGCGGGGCGACGCGCAACTCGCTCGTCGTTCTGCCCCTGGCCCTCGCTCTGCCTCCTGCGCTGAGCATCGCACCGCTCGCGGTCGTCACGCAGACCCTGGTCGAACTGGTCGGGATGGTCGTCTTCGTCTGGCTCGTGCCCCGGCTGACCGCTCCCGCCCGGGCGCGGGTGTAGCGGCCGGGTTCAGCTGCGTTCTTCGGTGATCGCGTCGGAGATCGACAGGGTGCGCACGTCTTCGTCGCGGATGACGAAGTCGCTGTCGGGCAGGGCGCGGCCCCGCATGGCCTCGAGCACCCGGTACGACACCGTGTCGTCGTCGACACGGCCGGAGAGCACGAGCGCGTTGACCGACACGGTGAGCGCGAGCTCCTGCTGCGCGGCGGCCCGCATGCGCGTCAGCATCCCGCCGAGCCCGTAGAGCCGGGATCCGTCGGTGTCGACCCGATGCCCCGCGACGACGAGGATGCTCGCCCGCGCCCCCATCAGCCGGCTCAGCGCGAACGCCTGGGCGGCGAGGCCACGACGGAACTCGCGCAGCTCGCGCCCGCCGCACGGCGGCAGGTCGACGTGCAGAACCGCCCTCGACGCCGGAAGCGACGTGCGGCCGACGGCGGCGAGGTCGTCGGGCCGGCCGATGCGGTGCACCGCGCTCCCGGCCCCGACGATGTCGCGTTCGATGCGGTCGGACAGGGCGGATCGGGCGCCCGCGATGACGATGCCGCGTGTGCCGGGGCGGCGACCGGGTGTCATCACGGCGCTACGCGACCGCGACGTCGCGGAGGTACGTCGCGCCCGCGCAGGGCACGACGACGAGGTCGCCCGCCACCACGTCCGACGGAAGGCGCAGGGGGATCCCCGCCTCCTGCCCGGCGGCGGCGCAGCGCAGTGTCGCCGCCGACAGGTGCACCGTCGCCGCGCGGCCGATCACCCGGGCCGCCGCCACGAACGGCGTGCACCCGCGCAGATCGGCATCGATCAGTACGTGCATGCGCAGGTCGCTGCGCCATTCGACGGCGACGACCCGCGCGACCACCACCGACGCAGACTCCACGTCGCTCGGCTGCCCTCCGGTGCCCGGAAGCACCGCGTGTGCTGTGTGCACGCTGGGGGTGTCGCACCACGCGACGAGCCGGGTGAGCCTGACGGCCCCGACGGCGACGTCGTCGGCGGTGTGGGTGGTGAACGCGGGCCAGAGATCGACCGGGTCGGTGTCGACCGGGTCGGTGTCGACCGGGCCTTGGGTAGTGTGCACGGTGGTCATGAGCGGGATCGTCGCCTTGCTGTGTCGGGTGTTCCGGGTTCGGGGATAGACGCGTAGACCGCGGCCCACCGCGCTTCGTAGCCGACGGGGGTCAGCTCGCCTCGCGCACTGAGCGTGTCGATGCAGCGCAGCTGGTCGGTGACGGCGTTGTAGAAGCCGATGTCGCCGACGGTCTCGCAGTGCCCGCCGGCATAGACCGACACGACTTCGACGTGACGGGATCCGGCGCGCACCCGTTTCGTCGAGGAGAGGGCCGCGGCGAACCCGGCCGCGTACAGTGCGACGACCGTGACCACGACCAGCGGAAGCGGCCACGCGTCGAGCGCGAGCAGAAGGAACATCCCGAGCACCGCTCCCGCGACCGGCCAGGCGCGCGAGAACCGCATCGCCCGGCGCTCGCCGGCCGTCGTTCCCGGAGGGTAGACGGTGGCGCGACTGCGAGACGTGCCGCGCCCCGCGTCGACGGTGGCGATCGTGCCCCAGTGCGAGCCCTCGAGCACCCGCTCGGCGGTGTGCGCCAGCGCCCGCTTCGCCGTGTGCGGGAAGTGGGCGGCGTGCAGGGCGTGGAACAGCGTCATGAGGCGCTCCGGGCGACCTTGACGCCGTGCAGCAGGGTGACGCCGCGGCAGGGCACGACGACGAGGTCCCCAGCGCGGATGTCGCCGGGCAGCAGTGTCGCGTATCCCTCGGCGCGACCCGAGGTCGTCTCCAGCGTCACCGACGACGGGTTGGCGACCGTCTCGCGCCCGAGGAGGCGCGCCTCGTCGAGGGTGGGCACACAGCCCGACAGGTCGGCGTCGATCGCGACGTGCAGCCGCAGGTCGCTGCGCCACTCGACCGAGAGCACCCGCGCGACCACGACCGAGCCGAGCTCGGAGTCCGACGGGCGTCCGCCGGTGTTCGGCACCGACGCGTCGGCGGTGTGCACGCACGGGGTGCCGCACCATTCGACGAGCCGGTTGATCGACAGCGCCGCGATGACGACGTCGGTCGTCGTGTGCGTGGTGAATGCCGGCCAGAGGTCGGCGTTCAGGGTCTTCGACCGGGCCGCGGCGGGCCGGGAGGTCTCGACGGCGGTCACGAGCGGGGTGCGGGTGCTGAGTGGTCCATGTCTCAAGAGTCGCGCGGGCCGGGCGCGAAATCGACGGGCCTAACGCCATCCATACGCGCCCGGAGCCGTTCGTAACGCGATCCATGCGCTCGTCCGGTCGGCGCCCCGGGTCAGGGCAGCTCGGCACCCGACCGGCGGTCGTCGTCGGAGATGTAGCGGTACCCCATGCCGAGCACCGTCACGAGATAGCGCGGCCTCGACGGTTCGGGTTCGAGCTTCTTCCGCAGCTGCGCGAAGTACAGCCGCAGATAGCCGGTGTCGGTCGAGTGGTGCGGGCCCCACACCTCGGTGAGCAACGACTCCCGGGTGACGAGGCGTCCGCCGCTGTGCAGCAGGATGTCGAGGATGCGCCACTCGGTCGGCGTGAGCCGCACGATCTGCTCGCCCCGTCGCACCTGCTTCGCCGAGAAGTCGACGCTCACGTCGGCGAACGACACGACGGGCTCCGACTCCTCCGAGGGCAGCCGGCGCGTGAGCGCGCGGATGCGGGCGAGCAGCTCCTCCATCGAGAACGGCTTCGTGACGTAGTCGTCGGCGCCGGCGTCGAGCGCCTCGACCTTGTCGGTCGCGCCGGTGCGCCCCGAGACGACGAGGATCGGCACCTGGGTCCAGCCGCGCAGCCCCGCGATGACCTCGAGGCCGTCGAGTTCGGGCATGCCGAGGTCGAGCATGACGAGGTCGGGGTGGTGCGCGATCGCCTGGTCGAGGGCCTCGATACCCGTACCCGCCGTCACGATCTCGTAGCCGCGTGCGCCGAGGGTGACCTTCAGCGCCCGGAGGATCTGCGGGTCGTCGTCGGCGATCAGAAGCTTCATGCGTGGTCCTCGGAATCGGTCGCGGAGTCGGTGGCCGGGTCGGCGACGGTGGCGGATGCAGCGGGGAGCGAGATCACCATGGTGAGCCCACCGCCCGGGGTGTCTTCCGCGTGCAGGCTGCCCGCCATACCCTCGACGAAGCCCTTCGAGAGCGCGAGCCCCAGCCCGAGCCCCGTCGTGTTGTCGGTGTCGCCGAGCCGTTGGAACGGCACGAAGATGTCGTCCTTCCGCTCCATGGCGACGCCAGGTCCGCGGTCGGCGATGCGGATCTCGATGGAACCGGCGAACGAACTGGCCGACAGGCGGGGAGGGACGCCGTCGGGCGAGAACCTCAGCGCGTTGTCGAGCAGGTTCACGAGCACGCGCTGCAGCAGCCCCGCGTCGGCGACCACCTCGGGCAGCCCGTCTTCGAGTCCGAGCTCGACGTCGGCGGGGCCCAGTCCGAGTTCGTCGAGGGCGGGCAGCACCGCGTCGGCGACGTCGAGCGCACTCGACCGCACCGCGAGCGCCCCCGCCTGCAGCCGGCTCGCGTCGAGGAGGTTCGTGACGAGGGCCGCGAGCGAATCGAGCGACTCCTGGGCGGTGGCGAGCAGTTCGGCGCGGTCGGGTTCCGACCATTGGATGTCGGTCGACCGCAGTCCGCTCACGGCAGCCGTCGCCGCGGCGAGCGGGCGGCGCAGATCGTGCCCGACGGCCGCGAGGAGGGCGCTGCGCATGCGGTCGGCCTCGGCGAGCGGGCGGATCTCCTCCGCGGTCTTCGTCAGGGCGTTGTGTTCCATGGCCGCGTCGATCTGGGTCGCGATCACCGAGAGCAGCCGTCGCTCCGACGAGAGCAGGTCGGGCCCGACCAGCTGCAGCGTGCAGCGGTCGCCGACCGGCATCGACGACACGTGCTCGTCGCCCTTCGCCTCGCCGACGGAGTAGAGCACCACCTCGCCCTCGAGCAGCCGCACGCTGCTCAGCCGGAAGGCCTCCTGCGTGCGGGTGAGCAACGCCTGCAGCGCGTCCTGCCCCCGCAAGACGCTTCCGGCGATCGTTGCGAGCAGCTCCGACTCGGCCAGCGCCCTGACGGCGGAGCGTGATCGACGGGCGGCCTGGTCGACGACGTAGCTCACCAGCACCGCGTTGACGATGTAGAGGGCGAGCGCGAGGGCGTGCGGCGGGCTCGCGATCGTGACGCTGTACACGGGTTCGATGAAGAAGAAGTCGAGGGTGAGCCCCGAGAGCACAGCGGCGAACAGCGCCGGCCAGATTCCGCCGACCAGCGCGACCACGACGACCAGGAGCTGGAAGCCGAGTACGTCGCTCGCGATCGACTCGTCGCTGCGGAACGACTCGAGCAGCAGCGTGAGCAACGGACCGCCGACGAGGGCGACGAGCATCCCGAGGATCCGGCGTCTGAGCGTGAGGGCACCGCCCAACCGGGGCAGGGCGAAGCGCCCGCCGGCCGCCTCGTGGTTCACGATGTGCACGTCGATGACGCCGGATTCGCGGATGACCGTGGCTCCGATACCCGGGCCGGTCAGGGCGGCGGCGACCCGGCTGCGGCGGCTGACGCCGATGACGAGTTGCGTGGCGTTCGACGCCTTCGCGAAATCGACCAGCGCCCGCGGAACGTCTTCGCCGACGACCTGGTGGTAGGTGCCACCCAGCTTCTCGGCGAGCGAGCGCTGCGACGAGAGCGCGCCCGGGTGCGCGTCGCTCAGCCCGTCCTGCCCGCTGATGTGCACGACGAGCAGCTCGCCGCCGGCCGAGCGGGCGGCGATGCGGGCGCCGCGACGGATGAGCGTCTCACCCTCCGGGCCGCCGGTGAGGGCGACGACGACGCGCTCCCGCGCCTCCCACTTGTTGTCGATGCCGTGCTCGGTGCGGTACGCCTTGAGCGCGCTGTCCACCTCGTCGGCGAGCCAGAGCAGCGCGAGTTCGCGCAGCGCGGTCAGGTTGCCGAGCCGGAAGTAGTTCGACAGGGCGGCGTCGATGCGCGCCGCGGGGTAGACGTTGCCCTCGGAGAGCCGGTCGCGCAGGGCCTGCGGCGCGAGGTCGACGACCTCGATCTGGTCGGCCCCGCGCAGCACCTGGTCGGGGATGGTCTCGCGTTGCGGGGCCCCGGTGATCTGTTCGACGACGTCGCTGAGCGACTCGATGTGCTGCACGTTGACGGTGGAGATGACGTTGATGCCCGCGTCGAGCAGCGCTTCGACGTCTTGCCAGCGCTTCTCGTTGACCGAACCGGGCGCGTTGGTGTGGGCGAGTTCGTCGACGAGCGCCACGGCGGGCTTGCGTTCGAGCACCGCCCGCAGGTCCATCTCCGACAACTGCACGCCGCGGTGCTCGATCTCGGCCCGCGGCAGGATCTCGAGCCCGTGCAGCAGCGCGGCCGTGGCGGCGCGGCCGTGGGTTTCCACGACCGCGACGACCACGTCTTTGCCGTCGGCGCTCAGCCGCGCGCCCTCTTCGAGCATCGCGTAGGTCTTGCCGACGCCGGGGGCGGCGCCGAGCAGCACTCGGAGCCGCCCTCTCTTCATCGGTGCTAGCCCTCCAGCTCGGCGAGCGCGATGTTGAGCTCGAGCACGTTCACGGTCGGTGCGCCGAGGAATCCGACATCCGGCCCCTGCACGTGTTCCTCGACCAGAGCGCCGACCTCGTCGGCCGTCAGGCCACGCGCGTCGGCGACACGCTCGACCTGCAGCCGGGCGTACTCGGGGCTGATGTGCGGGTCGAGGCCCGAGGCAGACGCGGTCAGCGCGTCGGCCGGGATGCGCTCGGGCGAGACGCCCTCGAGCTCGACGATCGCCGACTCGCGGTCTTCGATCGCGGCGACGAGGTCGGCGTTCTCCGGGCCGTAGTTGCTGCCGCTCGACGCGCCGCCGTCGTAGCCGTCGCCGGCCGCGGACGGTCGGGACTGGAACCATTCGGGGAGAGCGGCGCCCTCCTCGTCGGTGTAGCCCTGGCCGATGAGGCTCGATCCGACGGATTCGCCGTCGACCTCGATGAGCGAGCCGTTCGCCTTCGCCGAGAAGGCGAGCTGGCCGACCGCGGTGATGACGGCGGTGTAGCCGACGCCGAGCACCAGGGTGAAGATGAGCATCGCCCTGATCGCGACCCAGTACTGGCGGGCTGTTGTGCGTGTTGACATGTGTGGATTCCTTCCAGTTCTCTTAGAAGCCGGGGATCAGAGTGATCACGAGGTCGATGATCTTGATGCCGACGAACGGCGCGACGATGCCGCCGAGACCGTAGACCAGGATGTTGCGGCTGAGGATCTTCGACGCCGACAGCGCCCGGTACTTCACACCGCGCAGTGCCAGCGGGATCAGCACGACGATGATGATGGCGTTGAAGATGATCGCCGACAGGATCGCCGAGGCCGGCGAGTGCAGGCCCATGATGTTGAGCACACCGAGGCCGGGGAAGACTCCGGCGAACATCGCGGGGATGATCGCGAAGTACTTCGCCACGTCGTTGGCGATCGAGAACGTCGTCAGCGCGCCGCGGGTGATGAGCAGCTGCTTGCCGATGCGCACGATGTCGATGAGCTTCGTCGGGTCGGAGTCGAGGTCGACCATGTTGCCGGCCTCTTTCGCCGCCGACGTGCCGGTGTTCATCGCTACTCCGACGTCGGCCTGGGCGAGCGCCGGGGCGTCGTTCGTGCCGTCGCCGGTCATCGCGACGAGGTTGCCGCCGTCCTGCTCCTTGCGGATCAGGGCGAGCTTGTCTTCCGGCGTCGCTTCGGCGAGGAAGTCGTCGACTCCCGCCTCCGCGGCGATCGCCTTCGCGGTCAGCGGGTTGTCGCCCGTGATCATGACCGTGCGGATTCCCATCGACCGCAGCTCGGCGAAACGCTCGCGCAGGCCGTCTTTGACGATGTCCTTGAGGTAGACGACGCCCAGGATCCGGCCGGCTCCGGCGGCGCTCTTGGTCGCGACGACCAGGGGCGTTCCACCGGCGTTGGAGATCTCTTCGATGTAGCCCTCGAGCTCTTCGTGCTCGCTGCTCGCGAGCCGCTTGCTCTCTTCCACCCACGCGATGACGGCGGAGCCGGCACCCTTGCGGATCTGCGAGCCGTCGGGGAGGTCGAGGCCGCTCATGCGGGTCTGGGCGGTGAACGGCACGATCTCGCCCGTGGTGAGCTCGTCGTTGCGGAACCCCCTGGCGAGGGCGAGGTCGACGATCGACTTGCCCTCCGGGGTCGGGTCGCTCAGCGAGGAGACGGCGGCGGCGCGCACGAGGTCCGCGCGCTCCACTCCGACCATCGGGGTGAACTCGGCGGCCTGACGGTTGCCGTAGGTGATCGTGCCGGTCTTGTCGAGCAGCAGGGTGGTGACGTCGCCCGCGGCTTCCACGGCGCGTCCCGACATCGCGAGCACGTTGTGCTGCACGAGGCGGTCCATTCCGGCGATGCCGATCGCGGAGAGCAGGGCGCCGATGGTGGTCGGGATGAGGCAGACCAGCAGGGCGATGAGCACCGGTACGCTGACCGACGCGTCGGAGTAGCCGGCGATCGGGTTCAGCGTGAGCGCCACGATCACGAAGATGATCGACAGGCTCGCGAGCAAGATGTTCAGTGCGATCTCGTTCGGCGTCTTCTGGCGCGACGCGCCTTCGACGAGCTTGATCATGCGGTCGACGAACGTCTCGCCCGGCTTGCTCGTGATGCGCACGACGATCCGGTCGCTCAGCACCCGGGTGCCGCCGGTGACCGCGCTGCGGTCGCCCCCGGACTCGCGGATGACGGGGGCCGATTCGCCGGTGATGGCCGACTCGTCGACCGAGGCGATACCCCAGACGATGTCGCCGTCACCGGGGATCAGTTCGCCGGCCACGACCACGACGACGTCTCCGAGCGTCAGGTCTGCCGACGAGACGGGAGCGGTCGTCGCCGACTCGGCGGCCGGGTCGGCCGCTTCGTCGTAGGCGGTGATGCGACTGGCCGTCGTGCTCGTGCGGGTCTTGCGCAGGCTCTCGGCCTGCGCCTTGCCGCGACCCTCGGCCACCGACTCCGCGAGGTTCGCGAAGAGCACGGTGAGCCAGAGCCACACGGCGATGCCCCAGGTGAACGAGGCGGGCACGGCGGATCCGCCGGACTCGGCGGCCCCACCCAGGAAGGGCTCGGCGATCGCGAGGATCGTCGTGTAGACGGCCCCGATCTCGACGATGAACATGACGGGGTTGCGCCACATCTGGCGGGGGTCGAGCTTGCGCAGCGCTCCGGGGAGTGCCGCGACGAGCTGCGCCGCGGTGAACGCGCTCTTCTTGGCAGAAGAGTGCGGGGCGTCCGGTGTGTGTTCCGGAGCGGAGGTCGGGGTGAGTACGGACATGGTTTAGAGCAGCCCTTCAGCAAGCGGTCCCAAGGCCAAAACGGGGAAATAGGTTAGTGCGGTCACGATGACCGACACACCGAGGAGGAGGCCGACGAATTGCGGTCTGTGGGTGGGCAGGGTTCCCGCGGTCGCCGGCACCTTGTCCTGGGCGGCGAACGAGCCGGCCAGGGCGAGCACGAAGACGATCGGCAGGAACCGGCCGAGCAGCATCGCGACACCGAGGGCGGTGTTGAACCACGGCGTGTTCGCGGTGAGGCCGGCGAAGGCCGAACCGTTGTTGTTGGCCGCCGAGGTGAACGCGTAGAGCACCTCCGAGAAGCCGTGCAGCCCGGGGTTCCAGATCGACGTGCCGAGAACGTCCTCGCGCACGGCGGGGATCGCGAAGCTCAGCGCGGTTCCCACGAGCACGAGGGTCGGGGTGATGAGGATGTAGATGCTGGCGAGCTTGATCTCCTTCGGACCGATCTTCTTGCCCAGGTACTCGGGGGTGCGGCCGACCAGAAGGCCGGCGATGAAGACCGTCACGATGGCGAGCACCAGCAGGCCGTACAGGCCCGACCCGGTTCCACCAGGGGCGATCTCGCCGAGCATCATGTTGAGCATCGCCATCATTCCGCCGAGCGACGTGAACGAGTCGTGCATCGAGTTGACGGCACCCGTGGAGGTGAGCGTGCTGGTCGAGCCGAACAGCGTCGACCCCCAGATGCCGAAGCGGTCTTCCTTGCCCTCCATCGCCGCGCCGGCGAGTCGGGTGGCGGCTCCGCCGGTCAGGGTCTCGAACAGGGTCATGGCCGTGAGCGAGACGGCGAAGATCGTCGCCATGACCGCCGCGACGGCGACGCCCTGGCGTGTGTCGCCGACCATCTTGCCGAACGTGCGGGGCAGGGCGAAGGGGATCGCGAGCATCAGCACGATCTGGAACAGGTTCGTCCAGCCCGTGGGATTTTCGAACGGATGCGCGGAGTTGGCGTTGAAGAATCCGCCGCCGTTGGTTCCGAGCAGCTTGATCGCTTCCTGCGATGCCGCGGGTCCGCCGGGCACCGTAGCGGAACCGCCGGTGATGGTGGTCACCTCGGTGAAGCCGGCGAAGTTCTGGATGACTCCCCCGGCGATCAGCACGACGGCCGAGACCGCGGCGAGCGGAAGCATAAGGCGCAGCGTTCCGCGGGTCAGGTCGACCCAGAAGTTGCCGATCGTTCCCGACCTGCGCCGGGCGAGACCGCGGATGAGCGCGACCGCCACGGCGATGCCGACCGCGGCGGAGACGAAGTTCTGCACCACGAGACCGAGGATCTGCACCGAGTAGCCCATGGTCACGTCGGGCGAGTACGACTGCCAGTTCGTGTTGGCCACGAACGATGCCGCCGTGTTGAACGACAGTCCCTCGGGGATGGCCGGGAAGCCGAGCGAGTAGGGCAGAATCTCCTGCGCTCGCTGGATCGCGTAGACGAACAGCACACCGACCAGCGAGAACACCAGGACGCTGCGCAGGTACGACATCCACGACTGTTCCGACTGCGAGTCGACGCCGATGAGGCGGTAGAAGCCGCGCTCGGCGCGGAGGTCCTTCTTCGTGGTGAAGATGTGGGCCATGTAGTCGCCGAGGGGGCGGTACAGGGCGACGATGATCACGGCGACCGTGAGGATCTGGAGGATTCCGAACAGGATCGTCATCAGAATTTCTCCGGTTTCACGAGCGCGACCACGAGGTACACGAGAGCGGCGGCGGCGAGAGCCGCGGCGATGAGGTCGAAAGCGATCACAGCTTCTCCACCCCCCGGGCGACCAACGCGACAACCGCGAACACGGCGATCGCGGCGAGGACGTACACAATGTCGAGCACTGACAACTCTTTCCTGAGACGGAATTTCGAACCCCGGTCGGGATCCGGCGCCAACGGGCACAGCAGATCAGTAGATACCCCGCCCGGGCGCTTCCGGTGCGTCCTCATGGAGTCCTTACGGCCGGGCGCGAAACCCTAACGGCTTCCTAACAGGGGCGCCCGTGCGCACCGGGAGAGGCGGTGCGCACGGGATCTGTAAGGATCGGGCGGCTCGGCGTATGGGTCCCGTAAGGGCCGGTCTGCCCCGCTCGCGCGCGGCGTAGACCTGATGCCATGACACTCACCCGCCTACTGCCGTCGCTGCGGCGTACGCTCCCCGACCCCATCACCCACGGCCTCTGGCCGGAGGCCACCATCGTGACGACCACCGATGTCGTGGTGTCGGGGATCTCCCTGCTGCGCCTGGTCGAGGTGTGCGGAACCCCGTGCATCCACAGCGGCGCGTCGATCGTGCCCGGAACCAACGGCCGCCCGTCCGACACCGCGAAGACGGCCGTGCTCGTGGTGCGTGTCACCGAGGTAGCACGGCACGCCTCGGGCAAGACGGTGATCGAGACCGACGCCCGCCTCGACAATCTCCGCCTGATCTGGTCGGAGACCCGGCTGATCAACCGCGCTTCGACCGCGCACAGCGGTGCGGTGCTCATCGCTCGCCGGCCGGTCGACCCCGACCTCGCGTTCACGACCGACGTGTCATCCGTCGACCTGCCTCTCGACCTGCGGGTCGGCGACCTTCTCGCGGTTCCCAGCCGACCGATCACCACCACGTGGGCCCTGCGACCGCACCCGCTCACCGGCACGTTCGACGGCTCGCCCGATCTGCCGCAGAGCACCAGCCGCTCGTTTCCGGGCGAGCAGCCCTCGTGGCTGTCGAGCCTCGAGTAGCGGTCGTCACAGCCACTTCTTCACCCGGAACATGGCGTACAGCCCGGCCCCCGTCGCGAGCATCGCGACGAGGGCGGCGGGGTAGCCCCAGTCGAACTGCAGCTCGGGCATCACCTCGAAGTTCATGCCGTAGATGGTCGCGATGAACGTCGGGCCGAAGAATACCGCCGCCCAGGCCGAGATCTTCTTGACGCTCTCGCTCTGGGCGAGGCCGGCCTCGTTCTGCCGCTGCGTGACCAGGGTCGAGTGCAGCGTCAACGCGTTCTGCAGCAGCGACCGGAACGAATCTGTGCGCTCGGTGACACGCAGCACGTGGTCGTGCACGTCACGCAGGTCGTCGCGCAGCTCGGGGTCGACATGGTATTTGTCGAACCCGCGCTGCAGGCTCTCGAGCATGTCGGTCAGCGGGCGCACCGCGCGCTGCAGTTCGACCACCTGGGCGAGCGAGCTGTAGATGGTCTTCGACACCTCGGCTTCGCCACGGAACAGGTGGTCTTCGATCGCGTCGATCGATGCTTCGAGGTGGTCGACGATGGGCGCGTACTCGTCGACGACCTGGTCGAGCATCGCGTACAGAATCGCCTCAGGGCCGCGGGCGAGCATGGCAGGATCGGCCTCGAGCCGGGCGCGCACGGCGACGAGGTCGGGCGATTCGGCATGGCGCACGCTGACCACGAAGCCCGGGCCGACGAAGATGTCGAGCTCGCCGAACTCGATGCGGCCGCTCTCGTCGACCAGTCGGGCGGTGCGCAGCACGAGAAACAGCGTGTCCCCGTAGCGCTCGAGTTTCGAACGCTGATGGCCGTGCGAGGCGTCTTCGACCGCGAGACGGTGGAGCTGGAATTCGGATGCCACGGTGTCGAGCTCGTCGTCGATGGGGCGGTAGAGCCCGATCCACGAGATGCCGGCCCCGCCGCCACCGGACTCCTGCCCGACGACCGCTGCCGGGTCGTCGATCCGGATCCCGTCGATCCGGATCCCGTCGACACGGACCCCGTCGATATAGGTGGCGTTGTCGATGAGGGGCATCGGGTGGGGTCCTTCGCTCGCGAACCGGGTCGCGGGCATCCGGGTCGGCAGGGCGATGGTTCGTCTCTTCAGGCTCGCAGCCCGCCGGCCGCGCGCTGCGCGCCCTAACGGTATTCCTACGCGGCGCGGGTAGAACCTAACGGCTTCCGAACGGGCGGGGTGGCGGCCGGGGTGGCGGCCGCGGAGACAGCAAAAAACCCGCCAGATCGCGGGGATCTAGCGGGTTCGAGCAAACAGATGATGCAGAAGTGCGGAGACGGAGGGATTTGAACCCTCGGTACCCGTTAGGGTACTCCACCTTAGCAGGGTGGTGCACTAGGCCGAACTATGCGACGTCTCCCTAGTTGTTCGTCAGCAATCATAACCAATTGCGGGGCCCGGTTTGTACGCGGGCCCCACAATCGCCGACGACGGGCGAACTAATTCGCGATCGAGCAGGTATAGTCGGCCGCGGTCTGGCCCTTGATGTCGAGGGTCTCGACGGGGGCCGCGGGCGGTGCCGTGGCGGTCGCCGACGGGTCGGCCGTGGCGGCCGGGTCGGGAACCGGCGCCTCGACGACGGGGGCGTTGGGGTTCGTGGTGGAACCGGCGTTGTCGCCGACGGCCGCGAGGGCGAACGGGGTGTCCGACTTGATCAGACTGAACAGCTGCTCGGCCTTCGCCTTGACCGGCGCGACCTTGCCCGAGTAGACGCCGTCGGCGCCCGTCGTGCCCGGGTACTGCACGAACGTGACCGACTCGAGCGGGATGTCCTTGAGCGCGAGCGCGATCGAGGCGAGCGTGTCGAGGTTCGAGAAGCCCTGCGACAGCGTCATGTTCGCGGTCGCGGCCTTGGCCAGGTTGTAGATCTTCAGCGGGTCGCCGAGGGTCTCGCTGCTCTTCAGCGTGCGCACGAGCGACGAGAGGTAGACCTGCTGCGACGAGATGCGGGTGAGGTCGCTGCCGTCGCCCACACCGTGGCGGGTGCGCAGGAAGGCGAGCGCGTCGGCGCCGCTCAGGTTGTAGGTGCCGGCCTCGGGCAGGTCGAGCCCGGTGTACCGGTCTTTCACGGGGCCGTCGACGCAGACGTCGACACCGCCGACGGCGTCGGACATCTGGATGACGCCGTTGAAGGTGATGAGCCCCGCGAACTGGATGTCGAGCCCGGTGAGCGACTCGACGGTGAGCACGGTGCAGGGCAGGCCGCCGTAGTAGAGCGTCTCGTTGATCGGTCGCGCCGACATCGCCGAGTTGGTTCCGGTGCCGTCGGCCTGCGGGCACGACGGGATCGGCACGACGAGGTCGCGGGGGAAGCTCACGGCGACCGCGTTGGTCTGGTCTTCGGAGACGTGCAGCAGCATGGTGACGTCGTTGAGGTTCGCGTCGCCTCGTCCGTCGCATCCGGAATCGTCTTCGCACTTGTCGCTGCCGACGATGAGGATGTTGAATCCGCCATCGAACGCGCCGATGCTCGGCGGGGGCCCCTCGGTCTCGCCGACGAGGGCGACCGTGGTGATGGAATCCTTGATCTGCGAGAAGACGAGAGCGCCGACGGATGCTCCGCTGACGAGAACCACGACGAGGGCGGCGCCCAGGAACTTGAGGATCGTCGGCCACGGGCTCGACTTCTTGAGACGCCCATGACGGGCGATGCCCGCCGACGTCGTCGACCTGTTCGATCGTGGACGAAGTTCACTCATCGCAGATCCCTTCGGTAATCAAATGGGGGAAGACAAAATACGCGGAGGGCGTGGGATTCGAACCCACGAATGCTTTCACATCACCAGTTTTCAAGACTGGCTCCATCGGCCGCTCGGACAGCCCTCCAGAGAAACCAAGTCCCGAGTGTACTTGAAGGACAACCTTCAACCCTGAATATAAGCCTGTTGTGCGCGAATCCCGTTCAGAGGGTGGCCAGCACGTGGGCCACGCCGGAGTCGAGGTCGGTCTCGGTCGACTCGTTCGCGGCGTCGACGACCTCGGCGGGCGCCTGCCCCATGGCGACTCCCCTGCCCTCGGCGGCTGCCCACTCGAGCATCTCGATGTCGTTGCGGCCGTCGCCCACCGCCATCACGCGCGACCGCGGAATGTCGAGCAGTTCGCGCACGCGCTCGAGCGCCGTCGACTTGTTCACGCCGTCGGGCGCGATGTCGAGCCAGGCGGTCCAGCCGACGTTGTAGCTCACCTTGCGCAGGCCCATACGTTCGACGACCGAGAGGAAGTCTTCGATGTCGTGCTCGGGCGAGATCACCACGACGCGGGTGGCGTCGTGCACGAGCAGTTCGTCGAACTCGACCTTGATGCTCGAGGCGCCGAGGGTGCCGTCGGGGAAATAGCCGGTGAAGCGGTAGAGCCCGTTCTCGTCTTCGACGGCGTAGTGCGCGGCGTCGAGGTTCGCCTTGATGGTGGTGAGCACCTCGCCGGGGTTGAACGTCTCGACGATGTGGCGCGAGTAGCCGAGCGGGGCGTCGGTGTCGCGCTTCAGCGTGATCGCGCCGTTCGAGCAGACCAGGTAGTCGGGGGTGATGCCGAGGCGGTCGAGAACCGGGAGGGTCATGGCGACCGAGCGGCCCGTCGCGAGCATGACCTCGTGTCCGAGCGCGCTCGTGCGCTGCACCTGCGCGAGCACGTCGTCGCCGAGCGTGCCGTCTTCGTGCAGCACTGTGCCGTCGATGTCGAGCGCGACGAGCCAGCGGTCGGATGCCACCCGGTCGGTGGTCACTTCGCGACCGGTTCGAAGATCTCGAGACCGCCGAGGTAGGGGCGCAGTGCCTCGGGCACGACCACCGAGCCGTCGGCCTTCTGGTGCGTCTCGAGAATCGCGACCAGCCAGCGCGTGGTGGCGAGGGTGCCGTTGAGGGTGGCGACCGGTGTGGTCTTGCCGTTCTCGCCCCGGTGGCGGATGTCGAGGCGGCGGGCCTGGTACGTGGTGCAGTTGCTCGTCGAGGTGAGCTCGCGGTAGGTGCCCTGGGTCGGAACCCATGCCTCGATGTCGAACTTGCGTGCGGCGCTCGAGCCGAGGTCGCCGGCGGCCACGTCGATCACCCGGTAGCTGAGACCGCAGGCCTGCAGCATCGACTCCTGGAATCCGACGAGCTTGTCGTGCTCGGCCTCGGCGAGGTCGGGGTGCACGTAGCTGAACATCTCGAGCTTGTTGAACTGGTGCACACGCAGGATGCCGCGGTTGTCTTTGCCCGCCGAGCCGGCCTCGCGGCGGTAGCAGGTGCTCCAGCCGGCGTAGCGCAGCGGTCCGTCGGACAGGTCGAGGATCTCGTCGGAGTGGTACCCGGCGAGCGCCACCTCGCTCGTACCGGTGAGGTAGAGGTCGTCGGCCGGCAGGTAGTAGATCTCGTCGGCGTGCTCGCCGAGGAACCCGGTACCGGCCATGATCTCGGGGCGCACGAGCGTGGGCGTGATGAGCGGCACGAAGTCTTCGGCGAGCGCCTTGTCGAGCGCCATGTTCATCAGCGCGAGCTCGAGACGGGCGCCGACGCCGCGCAGGAAGTAGAAACGGCTTCCGCTGACCTTGGTGCCGCGGGTGATGTCGATCGCCTTGAGCATCTCGCCGAGTTCGGCGTGGTCGCGCGGCTCGAAGTCGAACGTCGCCTTCTCGCCGACCTCGCGCAGCGTGACGAAGTTGTCTTCGCCGCCCGCGGGCACGCCGTCGATGATCGGGTTCGCGATCGCGCCGACGATCTTGGTGAACGCCGCCTCGGCCTCGACGGTGGCCTGCTGGGCGGCCTTCACCCGGGCGGCGAGCTCTTGCGCCTGCGCCACGAGGGCCCGCTTCTCGTCTTTCGGGGCCGCCGCGACCGTCTTGCCGAACACGTTCTGCTCGGCGCGGAGGTTCTCGAACTCGCCGATCGACTCGCGTCGGCGGCTGTCTGCGGCGACCGCGTCATCCACCAGGGAGACGGAAGAACCACGCGCCTCTTGCGAACGACGGAGGATTTCGGGGTTTTCGCGCAGAATCTGTGGATCAATCACCCGTCCAGTCTACTTTCACCGGCATTCGGAACGTCGGCGACGGGCGGTGCCGTACCGTGAGAGACGTGACCACCCCCAAGCGAAAGCCGACCCGACGAGCGGCGGTCGTCTACAACCCGCTGAAGGTCGACATCCTCACGCTCGAAACCGTGGTCGCGGCCGCGGCGAAAGAGGCGGGCTGGCACCGCACCCTCTGGTTCGAGACCACCGTCGACGACGCCGGCCAACTGCTCGTCGCGCAGGCGATCGAGCAGGGCGCGACCATGGTCATGGCCGCGGGCGGCGACGGCACCGTGCGCGCGGTGGCCGAAGGACTGCGCGGCACCGGAGTGCCCATGGCGCTGCTGCCCTCGGGCACGGGCAACCTGCTGGCGCGCAACCTCGACATCCACTTCACCAACCTCGCCGAGACGGTGGCCGTCGCGTTCGGCGGCGTCGACCGCGAGATCGACCTCGGGCTCGCGTCGATCGTGCGCGAGAACGGGCACAGCGAAGACCACGTCTTTCTCGTGATGGCCGGACTCGGTCTCGACGCGAAGATGATCAAGAAGACCAACACGAAGCTGAAGAAGGCCGTCGGCTGGCTCGCCTACGTCGACGCGATCGGACGCTCGCTGCCCGAGATCAAGCCCGTGAAACTGCGGGTGAGCATCGACGGCGAGACGGCGCGGGCCGTGAACGTGCACACCATCATCATCGGCAACTGCGGCAGGCTGCCCGGCGGCATCCTGCTCATCCCCGACGCCCGCCCCGACGACGGTGTGCTCGACTTCGTGGCGCTGCGCCCGCGCGGGCCGTTCGGCTGGGTGAAGGTGTGGAACAAACTCGCCTGGGAGAACGGCGTGCTGCGCAAGAGCGCGGTCGGCCGGCGCATCATCGACCTGTCGCGCGACGTGAAAGACGTCACCTACCGCACCGGCAAAGACCTGCGGATGACCGTCGAGACACCGCAGGAGTTCCAGCTCGACGGCGACGAGTTCGGCGAGGCGAAGTCGGTGCACACCTGGGTCGACCCCGGCGCGCTGACCGTGCGGGTGCCGGCCGGTTCGTTCTAGCGCCGGTACGGCGACCGCCGCCGCGCGCAGATGAGCCGCTTCCGGCCCGATGAGCCCGCCGCGGACGGCTCATCGGGCCGGAATCACCTCATTTACGGGTGCCCGCCGCTAGTTCAGCAGGCCGTTCAGCCACTCGCGGGCCTCGAGGAAGCTGCCGTCGCCGTAGCGCGGCGTCACCTCGATCGACAACTGGTCGGCGCGCGGGTAGCTGCCGAGGAAGATCACGTTCGGGCTGAACCGCTTGAGGCCGAGCAGCGCGTCGGCGACACGCTCGTCGTGGATGTGCCCGTCGAGGTCGATGACGAACCGGTACCGCCCGAGCGCGTCGCCGATCGGGCGCGACTCGATCAGGCTCATGTTGACCCCGCGGGTGGCGAACTGCTCGAGCATCTCGAGCAGGCGTCCGGCCTTGTCGTCGGGCAGCTCGGCGATGATGCTCGTCTTGTCGGAGCCGGTGCGGTCGGGCACCGCGACCGTGCGGCTGACCAGCACGAACCGGGTGACGGCGTTGGGGTTGTCGCCGATGTCGCTCGCGAGCACGTCGAGGTCGTAGTGCGTGGTGATGCCGGGGGGCGCGACGGCCGCGTTCGCGTGGTCGTGCAGCAGCAGGTTCGCGGCCGCGGCGACGTTCGACGACGCCGGGATGTGGCCGTGGCCGGGCAGGTTCTTGTCGAGCCAGAGGTGCGTCTGGCCGTAGGCGACCGGATGCGCGTTGACCGTCGAGACGTCGGCGAGCGTCGTTCCGGGGCGCGCCACCAGAACGAAGTTCACCGGCACGAGGTACTCGCCCACGATGCGCAGGTCGGGAATCGTGGCGAGGGCGTCTTGTGTCGCGCTCACCCCGCCCTCGATCGAGTTCTCGATCGCGATCATCGCGGCGATGCTGCGGCCGCGCACGACGTCGTCGAGCGCCTCGCCCACGTTGTTCACCGAGCGCCAGGTCTTGCCCTTCGCCGCGACCACCTGAGCGAGGGCCGCCTCGGTGAACGTGCCGGCCGGCCCCAGATAGCTGTAGGTCTCGTCGGGGGCGTGGGCGTCTGCGGGCATGGTCACGAGTTTAGGGCGTGGCGGTTCAGTAGTCCTCGCCCGCGACGCACACGCTCTGCACGGTGAACTTCACCGTGCCCTCCTTGTCTTCGAGTGTCATCCGGTCGATCGCGGAGTCCGGGCCCCCGACGACCTCGACGCTGCCGTCGACGCCCGTCTCGGCCGGCACGAACCCCGCCGCGGTCCACGCGTCGCGGGCGCGGGCGAACCCGCCCGCGAGATCGTCGACGAGAAACCACACCTCGAAGTTCACCCGCCCGCCGGCGAGGTTGCCGCAGCCGCCGATTCCCACCGGGAAGGTCGTGGTTCCCGCGGGGATCGCGGGGTCGTCGATCGGACCGACCGCCGCGATGGTCGCGTCGACCTGCGCCTGGCCCGCGGCGACGATGTCGGCCTCGCTGAACCGGGTCGATGCTTCGAGCGGTGGTAGCGGGGCGACCGGGGCGACGGCGGACGGCGACGGCTCTGGGAAGGCGGGCTCGTACGGATGCAACGGCTGCGAATACGAGCGGTCGGGTCGCTCGGGTCTGGGGGTGAGACCCGCGACGGCGAGCATCACCGTGAAGACGAGAGTGACACCCAAGACCAGAGCAGCCACGTGCGAGAGTGACGAACGCTGCACCGACAGGCACGCTCCGACGATGAGCAGCGCAATCGCCGCTAAGGCGACGACGATCAGGGCGACGAGCGCACAGACCGGCCCGGGACCCTCGGGTTCGTCACTCCAGCTCCACCAATCCGAGTCGAAGTCCAGGACGAGCGCCAGTACCAGCGCGGCCACCCCGACCACGAGGCCGGCGAGCAGCACGCGCCACGACCAGCGCTCGCGCGCCGACTCGTTCGGGTCTGCGGCGAGCGCGGCGATGCTGCGCCCCGCGATGCGCGCCGCGACCACGCCGGTGAGAGGAGCCGCCACCAGAGCCACCGTCGACGGAATATCGGGGAGAAGGGCCGCCACGATCACGATCGCGGCCGCCGATCCCAGCGCGGCGGAGACGGACGCCGCGGCGCGTCTCGCTCGCGCGCTGGCGCCCGGCCGACGCTCCACTCCCGCGACGGTCACGACCGCGAGGCACGCACCGGCGAACCCGACTGCCGAGCCCACGGCGGCGCCGACGAACGCGGCGGGGAAGAGGGCGAGGAACGCGAAGTAGATGGCGGCGACCGCACCGAACAGAAGCGAGAACAGGGCGAAGGCGACGACCGCCACCGGCCCGCCGACCGCCCCGCACAGAGCGCCGACGAGAATACCGCGCACCATGGCGCGTGACGGGGCGATCCGCGCCGGAGCGACCCGGGGCAGGTCGGCATCAGTCGCGGTCATCCCCTCACCGTATGCGCGGCCCACGTTCGCGGCATCAGTCGTCGTGATGACGTCCCGGGATCCTCGAGCCGCCTTGCCCGCGCCGGGCGCAGACGTCCAGCCCGCGACATCCGAATCGGCGAGTGCAAGACTTAGCACCATGACAACACGCGCCGGCCTGCCCGCCCAGGAATCCGATCTGATCAACGTCGAAGAACTCGTCGCGGCGTACTATTCGAAAATTCCGGATGTCACGAACCCCGACCAGAAGGTCGTGTTCGGCACGAGCGGCCACCGCGGTTCGTCGCTCGATGCCGCGTTCAACGAAACCCACATCGCGGCGATCACCCAGGCGATCGTCGAGTACCGCGCCGGGCAGGGCATCACCGGCCCGCTCTTCATCGGAAAAGACACCCACGGGCTGAGCCGCCCGGCCGAGACCACCGCGCTCGAGGTGCTCGCGGCGAACGGCGTGAACGCGCTCGTCGACGAGTTCGACGACTACGTGCCGACGCCCGCGCTGAGCCTCGCGATCATCGTCTACAACCGCGACCACCCCTCGACGGGTTCGGGGAACGACGGGCTGGCCGACGGCATCGTCATCACCCCGAGCCACAACCCGCCCCGCGACGGGGGCTTCAAGTACAACCCGCCGCACGGCGGCCCGGCCGACAGCGACGCCACCGGCTGGATCGCGAACCGCGCCAACGAGATCATCGCGAACGGCAGCGTCGACGTGAAGCGCGCCGAGCCGAGCGCGGTCGAGACCTACGACTACCGCGGCGCCTATGTGGCCGACCTCGCGAACATCATCGACTTCGACGCGATCAAGGCGGCGAACCTGCACATCGGCGCCGACCCGCTGGGCGGCGCGAGCGTGCACTACTGGCAGCTGATCAAAGAGGTCTACGACCTCGACCTCACCGTCGTGAACCCGCTCGTCGACCCGGCCTGGCCGTTTATGACGCTCGACTGGGACGAGAAGATCCGCATGGATCCGTCGTCGCCGTCGGTGATGGCCTCCGTCGTCGCCCACCAGCACGAGTACGACATCGTGACCGGCAACGACGCCGACGCCGACCGGCACGGCATCGTCACCCCCGACGGCGGGCTGATGAACCCGAACCACTTCCTGGCCGTCGCGATCCAGTACCTCTACACGCACCGCCCCGAGTGGCGCGACGACGCCGCGATCGGCAAGACCCTCGTGTCGAGCTCGATGATCGACCGGGTCGCCGAGTCGCTGGGCCGCACCCTGTGGGAGGTGCCGGTCGGCTTCAAGTGGTTCGTGCCCGGCCTCATCGACGGATCGGTCGCGTTCGGCGGCGAAGAGAGCGCGGGAGCGAGCTTCCTGCGCAAGGACGGCACCGCCTGGACCACCGACAAAGACGGCATCCTGCTCGCGCTGCTCGCGAGCGAGATCCGCGCGGTCACCGGCAAGTCGCCGTCCGAGCTGTACGCCGAGCTCGTCGCCCGGTTCGGCGACCCGGTCTACCAGCGCGTCGACGCCGTCGCCACCAAGACGCAGAAGGCGGCACTCGCCAAGCTGAACGGATCGGCCATCACGGCCGAGACCCTCGCCGGCGAGCCGATCGTCGCGCGCCTCTCGGAGGCGCCGGGCAACGGCGCGGCCGTCGGCGGCGTGAAGGTCGTCACCGAGCACGCCTGGTTCGCGGCCCGCCCGAGCGGCACCGAAGACGTCTACAAGATCTACGCGGAGTCGTTCCTCGGCGAAGACCACCTGAAGCAGGTGCAGGCCGAGGCGAAGGAGATCGTCGACGCCGCGCTCGGCGGCTGACAGCGCTGGTCGAGCAGGTCGCTCTGGCGACCGTATCGAAATCTCGCGGGGTCTCGATACCGTAGACGGCCGTACTCGACCGGCCGGAACCTAGATCAGCTCGATGCCGATCGTCACGGTGTCGCCGACGCCCACGTCGGCCTTCGCGCGCACGGCCTTCTTGACCGGCAGCACGTAGCCGCCGCCGTCGACGCCCGGGAAGATCGACGTCTCCCACGTCGAGCCGCCGAGCCGCACGCGCACCTTCACCGCGCCGAAGCCCGAGGGCGGGCGCGGCCGGTCGGCGATCTCGTCTGACGCGTCGTCGGGCACGGTCGCGAACACCCAGAGCTCTTTACGCGCCGCCCACGCCCACAGCGTCGACTCAAACTCGTAGGTGCCGCCGGTCATGGTGTCCATTCTCGTCGGGCCCGTGCCAAATGCAGGAGAAATCGCGTCGAGTCACACGTCGGCGCGGATCGCGGGGCCACCCTGCCGATATCTCCTGCATTTGGCACGAGGGGAGCGACAGCGTCAGGCCTTCGGGACCTTCCAGAACCAGGCGAGAGCGCCCGGGTGGTCGACCGTTATGGTGGTGTCGAAGTCGCGCCAGTTGCTGTCGAGGTTGTGACCGACCATGAGGATCTGCTGCTTGCCGTCGACGACCCGGATGTCGGAGATGATCTGGATGTGGTCGGCGCTGTCGTTGCTGTTCCAGTCGAAGACCACGATGTCGCCGACCTCGGCCTGGTCGCGCTGCTCGGCGGTGAGACGGGTGAACCCGAGCTCGGGGCTGGCAAGGAGGTAGTTCTCGAAGCTCGGCGTGTAGATCCACGAGCCGGTGTACTTGGTGGGCGAGGTGAACGACCAGCCGGCCGTCATCGGGATGCCCCGGGCGATGAGTGTCTGGCTGACGAAGTTCATGCAGTCGCCGCCGACCGAGTTGAACTCGCCGTAGGTCGCGAGGTTGTAGGTCTCGGTCGACCAGTGCGCGAACGCGTACTGCAGCTGCGCGTCGACCGGCGTGAGCGATTCGCGCGAGTAGGTGACGGGCGCGTCGGACTCGACCAGGTCGTTGCCCGCGTACACGTCGACCCGCTGCACGGCGGGCACGTACTCGGCGGCGACCGGGACGACGGCGGTCACCTCCGTGTCGCTGACCACCGTGACATCCGTCGCCCCCACACCGTCGAAGGTGACGCGCGTGACGTCGTCGAGGTTCTCGCCCGAGATCGTGACGACGCCGCCCGACACGAGCGAACCGGCGGCAGGGCTGATCGCGTCGACCTGGCCGGCCTCGGCGACGACGGGCGCGTTCTCGGCGGCGGGCTCGGCTTGCGGCGCGCAGCCGGAGAGCAGGATGGCACCGACGACGACGACCGCGGCCCCGAAGAGCGAGGATCGACGGTTCTGTGGACGCGGGAGCGGGGTGCGGATAGCCATGACCCGGCAATTATCGCGCGCCTCGCTGGGAAGCTTGCGCAGCCCTTGCCGTGGGTGTAACTTTGCACCCTCCGCAAAATTATTCCGCCGCCGGACCGCGCTCCGCGGCGATGCCGTCGTCACCCACTCCACAGACTCCGAGGTTCTATGTCACGCGTCGATTCCAAGGGCAAGCAACAGGCCCAAGCGATCAAGGAGGCCGGCGGCGTCATGACGCACCGGCAGATCCTGTTCGTCATCTTCGGGCTGATGGCGGGCATGTTCCTGTCGTCGCTCGACCAGACCATCGTCTCGACGTCGATGCGCACCATCGCCGACGACCTCGACGGTCTCAGCCAGCAGGTCTGGGTCACCACGGCCTACCTGATCCTCGCCACGATCTCCACGCCGATCTACGGCAAGCTCAGCGACATCTTCGGCCGCCGCCCGCTGTTCATCATCGCGATCAGCATCTTCCTGGTCGGCTCGATCGCCGCCGGTTTCGCGACCTCGATGTACGAGCTCGCCGCCTTCCGCGCCATCCAGGGCCTCGGCGCCGGCGGCCTCATGGCGCTGCCGCTCGCGATCATGGGCGACATCCTCGCGCCGCGCGAGCGTGCCAAATACCAGGGTTACTTCCTCGCCGTGTTCGGCGTCTCGAGCGTCGTCGGCCCGCTCATCGGCGGCCTGTTCGCCGGCACCCCGGAGATCCTGTTCGTCACCGGCTGGCGCTGGGTGTTCCTGATCAACATCCCCATCGGCCTCGCCGCCCTCGCGATCGTGCTGCGCTTCCTGCACATCCCACACGAGCGCCGCAGGGTGCGCATCGACTGGTGGGGCGCCGCGACCATCGTCACCGGGCTCGTGCCGCTGCTGCTCGTCGCCGAGCAGGGCCGCGAGTGGGGCTGGGGTTCGCTCGGCTCGATCGCCTGCTATGTGATCGGCGTGCTCGGCCTGGCCGCCTTCGTGCTCAGCGAGAAGCTCATGGGCGACGACGCGCTGATCCCGCTCAAGCTGTTCAAGAGCTCGACCTTCTCGATGGCCACCGTGCTCGGTGTGCTCGTCGGCTTCGGCATGTTCGGCGCGATGATGACCCTGCCGCTGTACCTGCAGGTCGTCAACGGCGCGACGCCCACCGAGAGCGGCTTCCTGATGCTGCCGATGATCCTCGGCCTGATGATCTCGTCGATCGCGAGCGGGCAGATCATCGCCCGCACCGGCCGCTACCAGTTCTTCCCCACCGTCGGCACCGCGTTCGTGGCCGTGGGCTTCTTCGTGTTCACCTTCGCGACCGCCGACAAGCCGGTCTGGTTCCTCATGATCGGCATGCTGCTCGTGGGCCTCGGCCTCGGCCAGCTCATGCAGACGCTCACGCTCGCCAGCCAGAACTCGGTCGGCCCGCGCGACATCGGTGTGGCCACGAGCGCGTCGACGTTCTTCCGCCAGATCGGCGGCACGGTGGGCACCGCCGTGATCTTCTCGGTGATCTTCACCCGCTGGCCGCTGAACATCGCGTCGGCGTTCGACTCGACGCGCATCCAGGACGGCATCGCGGCGGCCCTCGCCGACCCGAGCGTGGCCGGCGACCCGGCGAACGCGAAGATCATCGCCATCCTGCAGAACCCGGGAGCGGCCGTCGGCTCGGTCACCGGCGACACCTCGTTCCTCAACACCTCCGACCCGCGTCTCAGCGCCGCCTTCCTCGAGGGCTTCGCGAACTCCGCCGTCTCGGTGTTCTGGATCGCCCTCGTCGTGATCCTGGTCGCGTTCGTGCTCAGCTTCTTCCTGAAGGCTCCGCCCCTGCGCGCCAAGTCGGCGCTTCAGGAGAATGCGGATGACGCGGCGGTCGCCATGGCGGTCGAAGCCGAGCGGGCGGCGAGCCAGACGGCCGCGCTCGTCGAGCCGGGCACGGCGGCGACGGCGCCATCCGGGGAGCGCACCGGAAAATAGTTTTCTCCAGGCTCCAGGCAGCCCGTCTCCCCCGACATCGCGCGGGTGGGGGCGGGCTGCAAGCGTTTCCGGTCGAGCAATTCTCGTGAGAGCGCTCTCAAATAGTTCTTGACGCGGATGGCGCGCGCCGCATAGTGTGACTCCCGATCACGTGAGAGCGCTCTCAAGACGCTCTCCCGCATCTCCCATCCACGCACACAAAGGAGTGACCGTGAGACTTTCACGACGCACGAAAGCCGGCGCCATCGCCGGAGCAGCAGTAATCGCCCTCGTCGCCACCGGCTGCAGCACCGGTGCAGAAGGAGGCGAGGCCGGCGGCAAGATCGAACTGACCGTCGCCACCTTCAACGACTTCGGCTACACCGACGAGCTCTTCGCCGAGTACGAGAAGGAGAACCCGAACGTCACGGTCAAGCAGAACAAGGCCGCGACGTCCGACGACGCCCGCGCCAACTACTTCACCAAGCTCGGCGCCGGCTCCGGCCTCGCCGACGTCGAAGCGGTCGAGATCGACTGGTTCGCCGAGCTGCTGCAGTACTCCGACAAGCTCACCGACCTCTCGTCGCCCGACGTCGAGGGCCGCTGGCTCGACTGGAAGGAAGCCGCGGCGACCGACGCCGACGGCAAGCTCATCGCCTACGGCACCGACATCGGCCCCGAGGCCATCTGCTACCGCTCCGACCTGTTCGCCGCCGCCGGTCTGCCGACCGACCGCACCGAGGTCGCCGCCCTGCTCGAGGGCGACTGGGAGAACTACTTCTCGGTCGGCGAGCAGTTCACCGCGGCGAGCGACGCCGCCTGGTTCGACGGCTCGGGCGCCATGCTCCAGGGCATCCTCAACCAGCACGAGGAGACCCTCGAGGCCACCGACGGAGAGGTCATCGCGACCACGAACCCCGTCGTCAAGGACGCCTACGAGCAGGTGCTCGACGCGAGCCCCGAGCTCTCGGCCCACCTCAAGCAGTGGAGCGACGACTGGACCGCGGGCTTCGCCAACGGCGCCTTCGCGACCATGCTCTGCCCGAGCTGGATCCTCGGCAACATCGAGGGCGCGGCCCCCGAGGTCACCGGCTGGGACGTCGCGAACGTCTTCCCCGGCGGCGGCGGCAACTGGGGCGGTTCGTACCTGACCGTTCCCGCCCAGGGCAAGAACGCCGAAGAGGCCAAGAAGCTCGCGGCCTGGCTCACGGCCCCCGAGCAGCAGCTGAAGTCGTTCGTCAAGACCGGCAACTTCCCCAGCCAGCTCGACATCCAGGACTCCGAAGAGCTCACCTCGGTTACCCGCCCGTTCTTCAACGAGGCTCCGACCGGCGAGATCTTCGCCGAGCGCGCCGCGGCGATCACCGTCGCCCCGTTCAAGAGCGTGAAGTACTTCCCGATCATGAGCTCGCTGCAGGACGCCGTCAACCGCGTCGACGTCGACAAGACGCAGAGTGCGGATGACTCGTGGAAGCAGTTCGAGGCCGACGTCGCGTCGATCGGCTAACAGCGTCACTCCGGCCGGGCGGGCTCCTACGAGCCCGCCCGGCCTCTCTTCTCCGACCCACCTTTCGACACGCGCAAGGACACGCTTCATATGACCGCAACAGCTCTGGCCGACGAACGGCGGGTGAGACGCATAGCGTTCGGCAACCGCCTGAGCCACTGGGACTTCAAACTCTCGCCCTACCTCTACGTCTCGCCCTTCTTCATCCTGTTCGCCATCACCGGGCTCTTCCCGATCATCTACACGGCCTACGTCTCGGTGTTCGACTGGCACATCATCGGCGGCCAGGGCGACTTCGTCGGCGCCGGCAACTTCGAGTGGGTGCTCGGCCAGGAGAAGTTCTGGATCGCGCTGCGCAACAGCTTCAGCATCTTCCTGCTCTCGGCCATCCCGCAGGTGATCCTCGCGCTGATCATCGCGGCGGTGCTCGCCCAGAACCTGCGCGCGAAGACCTTCTGGCGCATGGGCGTTCTCGTGCCCTACGTCGTCGCTCCCGTCGCGGTCGCGCTCATCTTCAGCAACATGTTCGGCGACCAGTACGGACTCATCAACAACCTGCTCGGCAGCGTCGGCCTCGACCCGGTCGGCTGGCACTCGCAGGTGGTGCCGAGCCACCTCGCCATCGCCACCATGGTGAACTTCCGCTGGACCGGCTACAACGCCCTCATCTTCCTCGCCGCCATGCAGGCGATCCCGCGCGACTACTACGAGGCCGCGATGCTCGACGGCGCGAGCAAGGTGCGCCAGTTCTTCTCCATCACGATCCCGTCGCTGCGCCCGACCCTGATCTTCGTCATCATCACCTCGACGATCGGCGGCCTGCAGATCTTCGACGAGCCGCGCATGTACGACACCACCGGCGCCGGCGGATCGAGCGCCCAGTGGCTCACGATCACCATGTTCATCTACAACCAGGGCTTCGGCCAGACCGGTGGCGGCCAGTTCGGCCACGCCGCCGCGGCCGCCTGGCTGCTCTTCATCATCATCATCGTCGTCGGGCTCATCAACCTGGCGGCCACGCGGGCCATCGCGAGCGCGGGAACGAGAAACGGCAAATGACCACGACAACTGCCCCCGGCTGGTTCACCCGCCGCAAAGCCAAGTCCGCCGCGACGAACAAGCCGGGCATCTTCGGCTACGCGTTTCTCGTCATCGTCATCCTGCTGGCGCTGTTCCCCCTCTACTGGTCGCTGCTCATCGGCAGCGGCGACTCGTCGACGATCAACAAGCAGAACATCGACTGGCTTCCTGGCGGCAACTTCCTGAAGAACGCGGCGGCCGTGATGGACAACCCGACCGTCGGATTCTGGCGGGCGCTGACCAACAGCATCATCGTCTCGACCGTCGTGTCGTTCTCGGTCGTGCTGTTCTCCACGCTCGCCGGCTACGCCTTCGCGAAGCTCAGGTTCAAGGGCAGCCGCCCCATGCTGATGTTCATCATCGCCACCATGGCCGTGCCCACCCAGCTCGGCATCGTGCCGCTGTTCATCGCGATGTCGCAGTGGCTGCACCTCAGCGGCAGCCTCCTCGCCGTGATCCTCCCCGCCCTCGTCACCGCGTTCGGCGTGTTCTGGATGACGCAGTACCTCACCCAGGCGCTTCCCGACGAGCTGATCGAGGCCGCCCGCGTCGACGGCGCGTCGATGATCCGCACCTTCTGGCACGTCGGCCTGCCCGCCGCCCGGCCGGCCGCGGCGATGCTGGCGCTGTTCACTTTCGTCGCCACCTGGACCAATTTCTTCTGGCCGTTCATTATTCTGGACAGCAACAACCCCACACTTCCCGTGGCTTTGTCGCTACTGCAGAGCAACTACTTCGTCGACTACTCCATCGTTCTCGCCGGGGTACTGCTCTCCACGATCCCGCTGCTGATCCTGTTCGCGGTAGCGGGCAGACAGCTCGTCTCGGGAATCATGCAAGGAGCGATCAAGGGATGACCGGACTCATCGACACCACGCGCCCCGCGCCGGTGCCCCTGCCGACCGACAAGCGCACGTTCCCGAGCGACTTCCTCTTCGGGGTCGCGACCGCCGCGTACCAGATCGAGGGCGCAGCGCACGAAGACGGGCGCACCGACTCCATCTGGGACGCCTTCGCGCGTGTGCCGGGCGCCGTCGTCGACGGACACGACGGCGAGGTGGCCTGCGACCACTACCACCGCTACGAGTCCGACGTGGCGATGATGGCCGACCTGGGCCTGCAGACGTACCGTTTCTCGACGTCGTGGTCGCGCATCCGACCCGATGGCGGCCCCGTCAACCCGAAGGGCCTCGACTTCTATTCGCGGCTCGTCGACTCCCTGCTCGAGAAGAACATCAAGCCCTGGCTGACGCTCTACCACTGGGACCTGCCGCAGGCGCTCGAGGAGAAGGGCGGCTGGGCGAACCGCGACACCGCGCTGCGCTTCGCCGAGTACGCGGTCGACGTGCATGCCGCCCTCGGCGACCGGGTGCAGAACTTCACGACGCTGAACGAGCCGTGGTGCTCGTCGTTCCTCAGCTACATCGGCGGCGAGCACGCTCCGGGCAGGCAGGACACCGAGGCGGGACTCGCGGCCGGCCACCACCTGCTGCTCGCCCACGGGCTCGCGGTGCGCGAGCTGCGCGCGCTCGACCCGACGCTCGGGCTCGGCATCACGCTGAACCTCACGGTCGCCGACCCGGTGGATGCCACGGATGCGGGCGACGTCGACGCGGCGCGACGCATCGACGGGCAGTTCAACCGGTTCTTCCTCGACCCGATCTTCCGCGGCGAGTACCCGGCCGACGTGCTCGACGACCTCGCGGGACTCGGGCTCGAGAAGTACATCGAGCCGGGCGACCTCGACATCATCTCGACCCCGATCGACGCGCTCGGCGTGAACTACTATCACGGCGAAGCGCTCACGGTGCATCCGGTCGAGCAGGAGATGTCGACCGCTGCGCCGTCGCAACGCCCGAAGCGGTCGCCCTTCCCGGCGCCCGAGGGCATCTTCTGGAAGCTGCGCGACCTGCCGCTCACCGCGATGGGCTGGGAGGTGCAGCCCGAGGGGCTGACCCGCTTGCTGCGCCGCATCGACGCCGAGTACACCGGAAGCGCTGTCAAGCTCTACGTGACAGAGAACGGGGCGGCCTACGACGACGTCGTGGCGGCGGATGGCGCCGTGCACGACGCGGAGCGCACGCATTTCCTGGCGGCCCACCTCGGTGCCATCCAGGACGCGATCGCCGAGGGCGTGAACGTCTACGGCTACTTCTACTGGTCGCTCATGGACAACTACGAGTGGGCGTGGGGTTACCACAAGCGCTTCGGCATCGTGCGGGTCGACTACGAGACGCAACAGCGCACCCTGAAGGACAGCGCACTGGAGTATCGGCGCATCATCGCCGACCGCGCGCTGTAGCGTGTGCCCATGACCACCGAACACCCGCGACCGCTTCCGCCGACACTCGAGGCGGTCGCGGCGGCGTCCGGCGTCTCGCGTTCGACGGTGTCGCGTGTGGTCAACGGCTCGACCAAAGTGAGCCCCGACGTGCTCGAGCGGGTCACCGCGGCGATCGCCGAGCTGCACTACGTGCCCAACCGGGTCGCCCGCTCGCTCGCCAACCGGCAGACGTTGGCGATCGCCCTCGTGGTTCCGGAAGAGACGACGCGGTTCTTCGGCGACCCCTACTTCGCGTCGATGGTCGACGGCATCACGCGCGCGCTCGAACCGAGCGACTACGTGCTCAACCTGCAGTTCGCGAGCCCCTCCGGGCCGTCGGACAAGACCCTGCGCTACCTGCTCGGCGGCAACGTCGACGGCGCCCTGGTGATCTCGCACCACTCGGGCAACCACTTCCTCGCCAGCCTCGGCGAGACCCTGCCGGTGGTGTTCGGCGGTCGCCCGCTGAACCCCGAGGGCCAGAGCTACTACGTCGACGTCGACAACGCGGCCGCCGCCGCGAAGGGCACCCAGTTTCTCATCGACCAGGGCCGCCAGCGCATCGCGACCATCACCGGCTCCCCCGACATGCCCGCCGGCATCGACCGCGAGGTCGGCTGGCGGCGCGCGATGGAGGGTGCGGGCCTGCGCGCCGACCTCGTCGCCAACGGCGACTTCTCGATGGCGAGCGGGGCGCGCTGCATGCGCGCGCTGCTCGACCGCGCACCCGGGCTCGACGCCGTCTTCGTCGCCAGCGACCTCATGGCCACCGGCGCCGTATCGGTCTTGCGCGAACGCGGGCGCGCGATCCCCACCGACGTCGCCGTCGTCGGCTTCGACGACAGCCCGGCCGCGATCGGCGGCGAGGTCGACCTCACCACCGTGTTCCAGCCGTCGGTCGAGATGGGCGAGGCGATGGTCGCCATGTTGCTCGCGCTGCTGCGCGGCGAGAGCCCCGAACCGGTGAAGATCATGCCGACCCGCATCGTGGAGCGCGAGAGCGCCTAGCGCCGGGTCTCAGGCGCTGGCCTCTAGCGCTCTTCTTCGACCCGGGCGCGGTCGTCGGCGCGGGCGCCGCGCACGGTGAGCACGACGAGCAGCACCGCGCCGGCGAAGATCGCGATGTCGGCGATGTTGCCGATGAACAGGTTGCCGTAGGCGATGAAGTCGACCACGTGCCCGCGGGCGAACGCCGGGTCGCGGAACAGCCGGTCGCCGAGGTGGGTCGCCGCGCCGCCGAGCAGCAGGCCGAGCGTGACGGTGAGTCCGATCGATGCCGCGCGGCGGGCGTACCAGACGATGAAGACCACGGCCGCGGCGGCGAGGATCGTGAAGATCCAGGTGAAGCCCTCGCCGATCGAGAACGCCGCGCCCGGGTTGTAGACCAGCTGGAACCGGATGAGGTCGCCGATCACCGGCACGATCTCGCCGTTGCCGAGCGCGCTCTCGGCCCACCACTTGCTGGCCTGGTCGACGACGATCACCACGACCGCGATGAGCAGCACGACGAAGAAGTAGCGCCGCGGCGTGCGCGCGGGTGCGGGTGTTTCGCTCATCAGACCATTATCGTCCGTGCCGCGATCACCCGACGTTCAGCCCCGGTGTGTGGTGCTCGAAAACGAGGCTGGTGCGTGTCGATGCGACCGACGGATGCGCCGAGAGGTGGTCGACCACGAACTGACGCGCGTGGTCGGTATCCCGCGTCGCCACATGGATGATGAAGTCTTCCGCACCGCCGAGGAAGAACACCTGCACCACCTCGGGCAGCCGCCGCATCTCGTCGGAGAACGTGGAGATCGCCCGGCGCGCGCCGACCCGGATGTTGACGCTGATGATCGCTTCGAGCCCCAAGCCGAGCGCGCGCGGGTCGAGGTCGGCGTGGAAGCCGCGCACGATGCCGCGCTCGATGAGCGACCGCACCCGCGTGAGGCTGGTCGAGGGCGCGATTCCCGCCTGCTCGGCGAGCCGGGCGTTCGAGACGCGCGCGTCGTCGCGCAGCAGGCGCACGAGCGTGAGGTCGATGTCGTCGAGCGGTTCGTATCGTCGAAGATTCTGGCGCCCCGGCGTGACCTTGGCATCCGTTTCTGAATTTTCTACCGAATTTGCAGCCATGCGCAGAATTATATGCGCCAGAAATCCATTCGAAACGAAGAGCTAGGAAACTCGTGCGCAGACCACAGAGCAAAGGAAGCCCCATGCGCGTCGGAGTCCCCACGGAGATCAAGAACAACGAGAACCGCGTCGCGCTGACGCCCGCGGGCGTGCACGAGCTCGTGCGCCGCGGACACGAGGTGCTTATCCAGTCGGGCGCGGGCCTCGGAGCGCAGGTCGCCGACGAGACCTACGTCGCGGCGGGAGCGACGATGATCGACGGCGCCGCCGAGGTGTGGGGAACCGCCGACCTGCTGCTCAAGGTGAAAGAGCCGATCGCGGCCGAGTACCCGCTGATGCGCGAGGGCCAGGTGCTGTTCACCTACCTGCACCTCGCCGCCTCGAAGCCGTGCACCGACGCCCTGTTGGCCGCCGGCACCACGTCGATCGCCTACGAGACCGTGCAGCTGCCCGACCGGTCGCTTCCGCTGCTGTCGCCGATGAGCGAGGTCGCCGGGCGGCTGGCCGCCCAGGTCGGCGCCACCCAGCTGATGAGCCCGAACGGCGGCGGGGGGATCCTGATGGGCGGCGTTCCCGGAACGGCGAAGGCCAAGGTCGTCGTGATCGGCGGCGGTGTGGCGGGCGAGCACGCCGCGGCGAACGCGCTCGGCATGGGCGCGGAGGTCACCGTGGTCGACCTCTCGATCCCCCGCCTGCGCCAGCTCGAGGCGCAGTACACCGGGCTGAAGACCGCCGTGTCGACCAGTTACGCGATCGCCGAACTGCTGAAGGACGCCGACCTCGTGATCGGCTCTGTGCTCATCCCGGGTGCCGCGGCGCCGAAGCTCGTCACCGACCAGATGGTCTCGACGATGAAGCGCGGCAGCGTGCTGGTCGATATCGCGATCGACCAGGGCGGGTGCTTCGAGGGCAGCCGGCCGACCACCTACGACGAGCCGACGTTCCGCGTGCACAACAGCACGTACTACTGCGTCGCCAACATGCCGGGCGCCGTCTCGCAGACCTCGACGCAGGCGCTGACGAACGCGACGCTGCCGTACGTGCTGCAGATCGCCGACCGCGGCTGGCTCGGCGCGATCAGCGCGAACGCCGCCCTCGCGAAGGGGCTCTCCACGCACGAGGGCGCGCTGTACAACGCCGAGGTCGCCGAGGCACTCGGCTACGAGAGCCGCACGCTGGAGTCGCTCACGGCGTAGGGGCTGGCGCGGCGCGGCCGACAGGACGATTCACGACCGACACACGCTCGACAGGACGGATTGCGCGTCGCCGGCCGCGACATCCTGTCGAGCGGATGCCGCGGCGAGCGCAAGAGCGACCGGGCGCGCGGCAGCCGGCCCGCGCCCCGACCGCGCCGTATCGTTGCCGCATGGGCGAGATACTCACGGGCGGCAACATGAACGTGGTCGAGCGTGACGGCGACACGGTACTGCGCACCGCCGGGCCGTGGACACCGACGGTGCACCGCTACCTCGACTACCTGCGTCGGGCCGGGATCACTTGGGCGCCGGTGCCGCTGGGCATCGAAGGCGCGCGGGAACGCCTGTCATTCGTCGATGCGGATGTTCCGCAGTATCCATTGCCCGACTGGGTCTGGGCGGAGTCGGTTCTCGTCGAAGGAGCCGCTCGGCTCCGCGAACTGCACGATGCGAGCATCGGCTTCGCGCTCGACGGGGCGGTCTGGCAGTCTCCGGCGAAGGTGCCAGCCGAGGTCGTCTGCCACAACGACTTCGCGCCGCACAATCTCGCGTTCGCCGACGGCGCTCTGGTCGGCGCGATCGACTTCGACATGTGCTCGCCCGGCCCGCGGCTGTGGGATCTCGCCTACTTCGCCACCCGTACCGTGCCGCTCACCGCGGTGACTCCCGTCGGCGCGCCGGGCATGGACAAGGCGCGGCACCGCGTCGACGTGGTTCTTCGCAGCTACGGTTCATCCGCCACCTGGAGCGATGTGATCCGGGTCGCGATCATCCGCCTGCTCGACCTCGCCGAGATGAGCCGCGACAAAGCCGTCGAGCTCGGCAAGCCGCACCTGCTCGACGACGCTCTCGGGTACGAGCGCGACGCCGAGTACCTCGCAACCCTGCGCGAGTAGCAGCGGCGCGCCTAGTGCCGCGGCCCGCGGCGCTGCGCCGGCTCGCCGAGGTCGATCTCGACGCGACCGCCGTAGACACCTTTGTCGCCGTCGCCGGCGAGCGGTGCGGGGGCGGGCAGGACGGTCTGCCGGTCGATCTCGACCTGCGCCTCGTGCCTGGTCGGGTTGAAGACCTCGTCGCCGATGCCCATCACGCCGCCGCGCGGTCCGCTGTTCTGGTTCTTGTTGGAGAGATCGATCCAGCCGAGCCGCTGCGCAAGGCAGATGGCAGCGCTCGCCAGAACAATGATCCCCACTACGAGCCACCCGTTCACCGTTCCAGCTTAGGTGGCCGATGGCCCCCGAACGGGGAGAATTACCGGTCTTTCGTTTTGTGACACGACGTCGACCGCCAGCCCGTAGACGCGCTGCACACGCTCGGCGGTGAAGACCTCGACGGGGGTTCCGAGCGATTCCAACCGGCCGGCCGCGACGAGCGCGACCCGGTCGGCGTAGGCCGCGGCGAGCGACAGGTCGTGCACGACGACCACGACCGCGCGGCCGGCACGGGCGAGCGCGGCGGCCGTCGCCATCACCTCCTCCTGGTGCCGGAGGTCGAGGGCGGCGGTCGGTTCGTCGAGGAAGACCACCGGCGTCGACTGCGCGAGCACACGCGCCAACGACACCCGCGCCTTCTCGCCGCCGGAGAGCGACGTGTACCGGCGGGCGACGAGGTGCGAGACATCCGTCGCCCCGATCGCGTCGGCGATCGCCCGCTCGTCGTCGTCTCGCGAACCGGTGCGCGCCCACGGGCTGCGGCCCATCTCGACGACCTCGGCGACCGTGAACGGAAAGCTCACCTGGTTCTCTTGCGTTAGAACGCTGCGCAGGCGGGCGAGTTCGAGATGACGCACCGAGCGGATGTCGCGGCCATCGATCACGACGGTGCCGTTCGTCGGCCTCACGTCGCCGCTCAGCACCGAGAGCAGCGTCGACTTGCCCGCGCCGTTCGGTCCGACGAGGGCGAGGAGCTGCCCGGCGTGGATGTCGATGTCGATGCCGCTGAGGATCGGCTGCCCGTCGATGACGACGTCGATGCCGGTCGCGGTTATCTCGGCGGTCATGCCCATCCTCCGCTGCGCTTGCGCTGCCGGTAGAGCAGGTAGAAGAAGAACGGCCCGCCGATGAGCGAGGTGAGCATGCCGATCGGCAGGTCTGCCCCTGGCAC